>Ga0209310_1000530_pt1 | contig 41279 bp, 38 predicted proteins | sample AD_UKC030_MetaG_FD_184415 | JGI IMG/M metagenome (GOLD analysis project Ga0209310, IMG submission 184415) | Active sludge microbial communities of municipal wastewater-treating anaerobic digesters from USA - AD_UKC030_MetaG (SPAdes) (version 2) | ecosystem: Engineered > Bioreactor > Anaerobic >...
CACGCTGGCCAACCTTTACATCCGGGAGAAGCGGAACAACGAGGCGCTTGCCCTGGTTCAGAAACTCACGGAGATCGAGCCAAAAAATGTTCATCACAAGCTGACCCTGGCGTCGCTCTACTGGGGTACCGGAAACAAGGATAAGTCCTCCGAGCTTCTCAGAAACCTGGTGGCGGCTGATCCGAAGAGTGAGGAGCTTCGGATGCAGGTTGCGGGCTTTTATGTGTCCCAGGGCCAGTTCAAGACCGCCGAAGGAGATCTGAAGGCGGGGCTGAAGGATGTTCCCAAAAGTTTCAAGCTGCGTTTTGCCTTGAGCAATCTGTATGAGAAGAACGGCATGACGGATCAGGCTATCGCGATGCTCAAGGAATGCCTTGCCCTGGAAAAGGACCATGCCAATCCGGACATTATCCAGGCGAAGAACGGCCTGGCGCGGATTCATCTGTCTCGCGGGGAGCTGGTTAACGCACAGAAATTTGTCGACGAAATTATCAAGGAGAGCCCGAAAAACCTCGAAGCCCATTTCACCAAGGGAAACATCCATCTGGCCCGACATGAAGCAGGTCCTGCCATTGCGGAGTTCCGGACGGTGACCGCCGAGCAGCCGCATTTCGTGCTCGGCCACATCCGCCTCGCTGAGGCGCATCTGATGAATAAGGAGCAAAGCATGGCTTTCGATGTTCTGCAGAAAGCCTTGAAGCTCAACCCCCAATCCCGGGATTTGCAGCGTGCCGTTGCGAGGGTCTATATGGCCCAGAAAGATGCGGCCCGCGCTGAAGGTCTGCTAAAGACGAGCCTGGAAGATAACCCGAACGACCTGGAAACCCGTGCGGATTTGGGAGATCTCTACATGGCCATGCGGGATACAAAGAAAGCAGAGGTGCAATATGGCGTGATCAAACAGCGCGCCCCTAAACTGGCCATTGGATACCTGAAGATGGGCAACCTTTGCGGCGCCCAGGGACAATATGGCCGGGCGGAGGTGGAACTGCAGCAGGCTCAGAAGCTCGACCCCAACAACATGGCGGTAACTGCGGCTCTGGTCCAGACTTACATGCGGCAGAAGAAGTTTGCCCCGGCGGTGTCTCTGCTGGAGAAGCGGGCAGAGCAGAACCCCCTGGATGCGAGCACATACAGCCTGCTGGGGCAAGTGTATCTTGCCGGGAAAAATACGGTGAAAGCGGAGGAGTCGTTTCAAAAGGCCATCCAGGCCTTTGAGAAAATACTGGAACGCAGGCCGAATCTTCCGGCTGTAGCTAATGATCTGGCGTATCTGCTTTGTGAATATGGGCGCAAGCCCGGGGATATGGATCGGGCTCTGACCCTGTCAAAGAGTGCCGTGGCGGCTGTTCCCGAAAATCCTGCGCTGATGGATACCTTGGGCTGGATCCATTACAAGAAGGGGGAGACTGCGAAGGCCCTGGAGTTGCTTACCAAGGCTCAGGCCAAGTCGACGGAGAGTATCATCATCAACTACCACTTGGGGATGGCACTCTACAAGTCGGGAAAGACTGCCGAGGCCAGGGATCATCTCCAGAAATCTCTGAAGACCGGAGAGGAATACCCCGGGCGCGAAGAGGCCGCAAGGACGCTGCGGGGGCTGAAGTGACATGCCTTTATGCCAAAATATATAAAACGTATTGACAGGTTAGCTGTATTGTTATACAAATAACGACCTTTTTTTCGGGGCAACATTAATGGAACAAGGATTCTTGCCATGGTTCTGCCCCGATGTTTCTTCATCAAGCATTCGTTCTTCGAATGAGGACATGGGATAGGGAGTACAATGGGAGAGAACAGCATGACGCTCAATGACTTTCTGGACATCGTGAAGCGCCGGAAAAATTTTATTATCTGGCCGGCGCTGGCGATATTCTTCACGGCGGTCCTCGTGGCTTTCCTGATTCCGCCGACCTATCGTTCCACCTCCACCATCCTCATCGAGGCACAGGATATCCCCCGGGAATACGTCATGAGCACCGTGACGAGTTATGCGGAAGAGCGACTTCAAACGATCAACCAGCGAATCATGAGCACCACCAGGCTCATGGAGCTTATCAACCAATTCAACCTTTACGCGAATGTGCGCAAGAGTTGGTCCATTGAGCAGATTGCCGAGAAGATGCGCCGTGACATCAAGTTTGAGACGATGAGCGCTGATGTGGTTAATAGGTATGGTAGATCAGGCAGTGCCACCATTGCCTTCAGCGTTGCGTACGAAGGCAATAAGCCTGATGTGGTCCAGCAGGTGGCCAATGCCCTGGCTTCCCTGTACCTTGAGGAAAACCTGAAAATCCGTGAACAGCAAGCCACCGGGGCAACACGCTTCATCCAAGAGGAAATGAACAGCCTTCAGGCAAAGCTTGCGGAAACGGACGCCAAACTGGCGACCTTCAAGTCCCGCAACCTGGGAGCCCTACCGGAGATGGTCCAGCTCAACCTCCAGAACGTGGACCGGATTGACCAGGATATTACCCGGCTCAACGACCAGCTCCGGACCCTCAAGGAGCAGGAAAAATACATCAAGTCCCAGAACCCTGACAAAAATCGGCTCCAGGACCTCCGGGCACAGCTGACCGATCTTGAGACTCGCCTTACGGATCAACATCCCGACGTGGTCATCATCAAGAAAGAAATCGCTCAGCTTGAGCGGCGCGTCAATAAAGCGGAACAAGAAGGAAAAGAGAGTAGCGACTCTTACAACCACGCTTACAGCCAGTATGCTGCACAACTCTCCAACATCCAGTCCGAAATACGATCCATCGAGTTTCAGCTCGATACAATGACCAGAAAGCGAAACGTTTACCTGGGGCGTGTGTCCGCAAGCCCCGGCGTGGAGGAGCAATACAGGAACCTCCTGATGGAGCGGAACAACACGCAGGCCAAGTACGAAGATCTCATGAAGAAGGGTATGGAGGCCAATGTCGCCTACGGCATGGAGAAGGGTCAACTGGGTGAACGATTCACGCTCATCGAGCCCGCGCTCATGCCCGTGAAACCAGTGAAACCCAATATCCCGGCCATCCTGCTTATAGGCTTCATCCTGGGTATCGGGAGCGGCATCGGGGCGGCGTCCCTAAGGGAATTCAGTGACCATTCCGTCCGAACCAAGGAGGCCCTGGCCGAGGCCACTTCCATGACTGTCCTTGCGGGTATTCCGGAGATCGGAATTCAACAGGATATCGACCTGGCCAAGAAACAGCGCTCGACCTGGATTATCGTCATTATTGCCGTCATCCTGGTGAGTCTGGTGATCGTTCATTTCCTGGTCATGGATCTGGATGTGTTGTGGGCCCGCTTCACCCGAAAACTGATCGGGATCGTTCCGGGCTTGTCTCCGTAATTAAGCCCAAAGTGCATTACCCCATGTAAATGGGAATCCAGATGTTACGAAGAATGGAGTTTTTCATGAGTTTCAAAAACCTTTTCTCCCGAAGCAAAAAGGGTGAACCAACAATAGCCTATGTTCCGGCGAAGCCCGTGTCTCCGCATCCGCTGCCGGAAAAAGAAAAGACGGGCTGGTTCTCCCCGGTTTACAACCAATCCCGAGCCATCAAACTCGATCCGAACACTCTGGAGAAAAATCGGCTTGTGGCCATGATGCCCGACCGACCTGAGAATGATTTTTACAAAGTCCTTCGCACCCGCATTATGAACCGCACTCACAAGCAGGGGGGCAAATCCATCATGATTACCAGTGCCCTGCCCGGCGAGGGTAAGACCGTTACCTCCATCAACCTCGCTTTGTCATTTACCAAGTTGTACGAGCACACCGTACTGCTCGTGGATGGCGACCTCCGGATGCAGCAAGTGCATAAGCTTCTGGGTTACAAAAGCGATAACGGCCTTCAGGATTACTTCCTTGCTGATAAGCCATTATCTGATCTTATTGTATGGCCCCATGTTGAAAAGTTCACGGTGATCTCCGGGGGGGAGACGATCCAGGCAAGCAGCGAGATTCTTACGTCGCCGCGAATGAAGGCACTGGTGGAGGAGATGAAGAATCGTTATCCGGAGCGCTATATCTTTTTCGATGCGCCCCCTATTCTCATCAGCGATGATGTCATGGCTTTTGCACACATGGTGGATTGGATCATCGTTGTCGTCCAGGCGGGAAAGACATCCATGCAGGACGTCAATCGCGCGCTCGATTTACTCCCGGATGAGAAGATACTGGGCCTAGTTTTAAACCGCCAGACCAGTCAGCTTAAGCGGTATGGATACGGCTACTATGGCTACGGTTACGGCTATGGCTATGGATACGGCCAGAAACCACCTAAACCATCCTGAACCAGCTGTGTTTGTCGTGCCTAATTGCCACGGCGAAGAATAAAAAAAGCCACCGGGCATTTACCCGGTGGCTTTTTTTATTTTCTGTGAAACTTGAACCTACAGAGGGCTTAAGCTTTGAATTTACGACGCAAACCCACCAGACCCAGAAGGCCGGTACCGAGGAGCCAAAGCGCAGTGGGGATAGGGGTAGCGACCAACACATCCTGAGCAAAACCGCCGTTAGCGTCAGTAAGATTTAATACGGCAACATTGTAAGCACCATTGTTGTCAGCGAACGCATTACCAAACTTATTATTTACCAAATTGTAATAGGAGTTGGCTGCGCCACCTTCGCCTTCAAGATACCAAATTGCGTTTTGGAGTAAAGCGGCTGATGCTTCACGCTCTGCCTCTGTTCCGTTGAAAGCGTAGTTTACGAGTGTCCCTTTTGCAAATTCGGAATAGAGATATGCTGTGCCTATCGAAATAGGATCACCTGCCAAGCCTACACCACCCGTAATTGCATTGGTGTTAATAGCGGCATTATAAGTTCCGTTAGCGTAAACATGCTCACCAACTTCTAGGCAAAAAGTCTGAAATGTTGCAGTTCCCGCCAGACTGCTTTTCCCAGGCACGTAATTACCCAGAACCCAAGACAGATCGGCACTCGGTGCTAATGTGAATTCACCACCTAATCCCGTTTGATAGGGTCCATACCCATTTATAAATGTAACCTGGCTTGCCATCGCCATCGTTGTCAGTGTTAAAAACACGGACAACACCATAACCGAAATTAATTTTTTCATTTATCTCCTCCTCCCGTTTTACTTTATTAAAAGTTTACGAATCATGCAATTATTTAAATTATTTTCAGCAATGTTCATGCCATAAATAATTACATAATTATATTAATATGTTACGATAACGCCATGTTGTCCGTTCGTCAAAATTGTAAAATAAATCGACACTTTCCAGGCATGCAAAATGCCTGATATTCTCATGAATTGATAATTATCAAGCACTTATGTGGTATTTATACATTGTAAGTAAATCCGACGTTTAAAAAAGATGCCCTTAAGACTCGGAAAGGTGTCGTTGCTGAAAGTTGTGGTGTGCTTTGTCATAGTAGTCCGGGATTGGATGGAATAGCTCTTCCCGGAGCTTTTATCCTGCCCCATTTCAAATGTCGAAATTCTTTACAATGTTAATAAATAAAAATTTATTGATTCATATTAGGAAGATATATCCTTTCTTTACTGCTGCTCACGGCTATAGCATGCGTAACTATTTTAAATTATAAAACATAAGCCAATATATCGATAATATTTTGTAATTTCATGTATATAGATAAGAAAGGAAGCGATCGTGTTTTTTTTAGTGTCGGGTTATTTTACAAAACATATATCTCTTATTTTTCAAATCTTTCGATGCTTAAACAGGACAGAAAAAAATAATTTAATATTAATAAGAAACATTAAGGTGTTATGATTACGTGAACCATGAGCAAAGTTAGATATAAAAATTTTGGAACAAATATTGAAAGCAAGTGCTAAGACCAAATTTTTTACAAAATAAATCAAGGAGGTCTTTTGTGAAACTGAAAAAACATTTTAGCGGATTAGGAAAGAGAATGATCCTTTTCTTCTGTTTGCTTTCTTTTCTTCTTTTCGCAACCAACGCATTTGCTGATTTTTACTATTTCAACCTCACGATAGCCAATAGCGGTCTTAATGGAGGCTTGACGGATGATTACGCAAGGGTGACTGTTGAGCTAACGGATGCAAGTCTTGATCAAGCAACTATTACCTTTGAAGCCCTGGCCGGTTACAAACTGAAAAACAACCAGCTTGGTGTGCAGCTTAATGTTAATTCAACCAATTTTGTTAGTAATCCTCTTAGCGATTCAGGCAATATTAGTGAGTTTGGTTTTTTTAATGCTACCTACGGTCCAGATGGCGGCATCTATGACTCTTTTAGTTTCACCATCGATAATAATAGTGGAATTGATTGGCAATACGCATCAGATGTTCTCGTCCCCAACTGGGAAGGTTATCTCGCTGCTGCCCACATGATTCCGGTGGGTGCGGGTGGTAAACCAACTGGCGCCAGCACAGGCTATGCAGCCGGTCCAGGCAACCCCGTTCCCATCCCCGCTGCCATATGGCTCCTCGGTTCCGGTTTAATCGGACTGGTAGGACTAAGGAGAAGGTTTAGGAAGTAAAAAATACCTCAGCGTTTTAATTTCAGAAAGGCAGGGTCATAAATGATCCTGCCTTTTTCATGAGAAAGCCAAAATCTTTTCTATCGTTTCAGTTCGCCTACCGGCCCTGCCGGGCGGTAAATATTGCTTGCATTGCCTGTTTGTATATGGTAGTTGAATTTCCAACCATCACTGAAAGTTGTATGCTGAAGTGGGCTTTCGCCCACTTTTTTATTTTCTGAAGCGATTGATATGTACGATGATTTAAAAGACAAAATATGGCAGCTGGCCGAGCCGATTGCAGCATCCGAAGGAATGGAGCTGATTCATGTCGAATGCCTGAAAATGCATTCACGCTGGGTTTTCCGGCTTTACCTGGACAAGGAAGGCGGCGTAACGCTTAACGACTGCACCGAGGTCAGTAATCAGTTGGGTGATGTCCTGGATGTTCATGATCTGTCCCGCGGACCTTATACTTTGGAAGTCTCATCGCCGGGTCTTGACCGCCCTATTTCGCGCGATCAGGACTTTCAGAAGTTCCAGGGCGCCAAAGTAAAAATCAAGACCCAAAACAAAATTGACGGCATGAAGAATTTTCAAGGCACACTGGTGGATTTTGTGGAAGAAAGCGGCTGGAAGATTGTCCGAATTGATGTGGCGGGTAAAATATACAACATCCCGAAAAACGAAATTGTCAAAACCAATCTGGTGGATGACAAAGCTATGGTCTCAGAGTGAAAAATGCCGACAGGCTGAAATTATATACAGCCCGAGAGAGAAAAAGGGAGGAATTTGTCAATGTTGCAAGAGCTTAAACGTCTGATCGAGCAGATGGGTAAGGACCGGGGTATCGACAAACTCATCATTACAGAAGCCCTCGAGGCCGCCATGCTGACGGCAGCACGCAAAAAGCTGGGGCCGGATGTGGATATTGAAGCCCACTACAATGATGATGCCGGGGAAATTGAGGTTTTCCAGTTTAAAACGGTTGTTGATAAAGTGCTCGATCCTGAAACACAAATTTCCAAAGGGGATGCCAGAAAAACCCTCGATGAAGGGGCGGAACCGGGTGACTCTTTGGGCATGAAGATCGAAACCAGTTCCTTTGGCCGTATTGCCGTGCAAATGGCCAAGCAAATCATTATTCAAAGGGTTAAAGATGCGGAAAGTAACAATATCTATGATGAATACAAGGACCGCAAGGGAGAGCTGATCAATGGTTTTGTTCAGCGTTTTGAAGGCGGCAACATTATTGTGAACCTGGGACGGGCGGAAGGCGTCGTGCCGCCCATGGAACAGATTCACCGCGAAACCTACAAGCGCGGCGAACGCATCCGGTCTTATCTCTTTGAAGTGAAAAAGAACTCAAAAGGCGCGCAGATCCTTCTGTCGCGCACGCACCCCGCGTTTCTGAAAGCGCTTTTTGAAGTGGAAGTGCCGGAAATTTCCGAAGGTCTGATTGACATTGTCAGTGTAGCCCGCGAGCCGGGCAAGCGCGGGAAAATCGCCGTGAAGGCCAAGGACAAGGACATCGATCCGGTGGGCGCCTGCGTGGGAATGCGTGGCACGCGCGTGCAAAGCGTTGTCCAGGAACTCCGCGGTGAAAAGATCGATATCATTCCCTACACGGAAGACGCGGCGAAGTTTGTCAGTAGCGCCTTGTCGCCCGCCAAAGTCAATCGGGTGTTTGTTGATGAGGAAAACCGAGCGATGACCGTCATTGTTCCCGATGATCAGTTGTCGCTGGCTATTGGGAAAAACGGTCAGAACGTTCGTCTGGCGGTTAAGTTGACCGGTTGGAAAATCGATGTGAAAAGCGAAACCATGGCTGCTGAAAAGGACGACGATGGACAGAAGGCGTTGACTAAGATCCCCGGCATCGGGCCGGCAATGGCGGAGAAACTCTTTGCCGAAGGCATCAAGAGTATCGCGATGCTGGCGGCGATGGAGCCGGAAGCGCTTTCCGAGATACCGGGCGTTGGTGAAAAAACGAGCAAGGAATGGATTGAAGAAGCCATCAGGCTTTTGGACGAGGAAACGAGCGATAGTAAAAAAGCGTAATTTTTTTCAGGGACCCAATATTTAATTTGAGGGAGTTTCGGGAATGGCGAAAAAGCGAGTTCACGAGTTGGCCAAGGAACTTGGTCTGGAGAATAAGGATCTGATTGCTCATCTGGAAAGATTAGGCATCACGGTTAAATCCCATGCCAGTACTTTGGAAGATAACGAGGTCGAAAGAGCCAAGGAGGACTTGCAGGCCACGTCGCCGCGGCAAATTGTCGAGGAAAGAATTAAAACCACGGTTATTCGCCGCCGCGCGGTGCGGACACCGGTTGAGGCCGCCCCGGCCGAAGAAACCCTTGAGGAAAAAGAAGAAAGATCGGCAGCCGAAAAAGCCGCAGTGCCCGTCGCTCCGAAAAAAGAGGCTGCCCCTGCCGCGGCCGAAATATCCGAAGCTAAAAAAACAAAAGAAGAGCCGCCGACCTTGCAGCCGGCCACACCTGTCGAAGAAGGCAAACCGCAAGTTAAGAAGGAAGAGCCGTCCGCGGAGGAGATCAAACCGCCTGCTGAGCCGGCGTTGCAGGCAAAGCCCGTGCAGACGACGCCTTTGGCCACACTGGAAAAACCCAAACAGCCGCCGGTAATTCTCCCGGTGAGGCCGCCCATGATGTCGCGGCATAAGATCATCAAGCCGGATGAAAAAAAGGAAAGTCCGGCTAAAGCTCCTCTGAAGCCTGGGGAAAGAATTGTTACCCCGCCGCCGGAGAAAATCATCAAAAGAGAATTCGAAAAACCCAAGAAAAAAGGCAAAGGGCCGGTCGAAGTCTTCATTGAGGAGGAAAAAGAAGTTCCACGCCGCAAAGTGTTAGAGAAGAAAATTGAAAAGAAGTTAAAAAAAACCGATGACGATCGGGAAATTGTTTTCAGCAAATGGCGCGAAGAGAAAAAAGCCGCGCCCATCCGAATGAAGAAAACCGAAATTACGGTGCCCAAAGCCATCAAGCGACGCATCCGTGTGGGTGAAACGATTACCACCGGAGAACTGGCCAAAAGAATGGGCGTCAAGGTTGGTGATGTCATCAACAAGTTGATGGGGATGGGCGTGATGGCCACGATTAACCAGTCCATTGATTTTGACATTATTACGTTGGTTGCCTCCGAATTCAGTTTCCAGGTGGAAAAAGCAGAAGTGGAATTTGAAGACACGATGTTGAAACCGCAAGCCTCAGAAGAAAATCTTAAGCCGCGGGCGCCGATTGTTACCATCATGGGCCATGTTGATCACGGCAAGACGTCACTTTTGGACGCGATCCGCCAGACGAATGTCATTGACGGCGAGGCGGGCGGCATCACCCAGGCCATTGGGGCGTATCATGTGCATATCAATGGCCGTGACATTGTTTTTCTGGATACACCCGGCCATGAAGCCTTTACCGCCATGCGTGCGCGTGGCGCCCAGGTCACGGACATCGTGGTTCTGGTGGTTGCGGCGGACGACGGCGTTATGGATCAAACCATTGAAGCCATCAATCACTCCAAAGTGGCCGGTGTGCCGATCATCGTGGCCATCAATAAAATTGACAAACCGGGCGCCGAACCCGAAAAAATCAAGCAGGCCCTCACTGAACATGGGCTTCTGTCCGAGCAGTGGGGCGGTGATACGATCTTCTGCGAGGTATCCGCCAAGAAGAAAACCGGCATTGAAGAACTGCTGGAGATGATCCTTTTGCAGGCGGATGTTCTGGAACTCAAGGCCGATCCCGATATGTCTGCACGCGGCATTATCATTGAAGCCAAACTGGACCGGGGCCGCGGGCCGGTGGCGACTGTGTTAATTCAGCAGGGAACGTTGCATGAAGGGGACGCTTTCGTCTCCAAAACCGAATTCGGCCGTGTCCGGGCGATGATCAACGATCAGGGCCGTCGCGTCAAGGAAGCCGGGCCCGCCATGCCGGTGGAAGTCATTGGATTTTCCAGCGTGCCCCAGACAGGTGCGGAATTCGTCTGCGTGGAAGATGAGAAGAAGGCCCGGAATATTTCCGATTACTGGATTCGAAAAACACGTGAAAAAGAGCTTTCCGCTTCTTCAAAAATTACCCTGGAGCAGTTGTATCAGAAGATCAAAGAGGGTGTGAAAGATTTGAACGTCATTATCAAAGGCGACGTGCAGGGCTCTATCGAAGCGATTTCCGATGCCCTGTATAAGCTCTCTACGGAAGATGTTCAGCTCAAAGCCATTCACAGTTCCACAGGAGCGATCAGTGAAACGGACATCATGCTGGCCTCCGCGTCCAACGCGATCATTATCGGATTCAATGTGCGTCCGGATGCCCGCGTGAGTGAATTGGCACAGCAGGAAGGTGTGGAAATCAAACTCTACGACATTATCTACAATGTCATTGCGGATGTCCGTGCGGCAATGGAAGGCCTCCTCGAGCCGGAATACAAAGAAGTGGTGCAGGGACGCGCCGAAGTCCGTGAACTCTTTAAGGTGCCCAAGGTCGGCATCATCGCCGGTTGTCATGTGACGGACGGGAAAATTCCCCGCTCAGCAGGCATTAAGTTGGTGCGGGACAGTGTGGTCGTTTTCGACGGCAAAATTCTTTCTCTGAAACGCTTTAAAGACGACGCCAGAGAAGTACTGGCCGGGTTTGACTGTGGTATAGGCATTGAAGGTTATAACGACATCCATGTAGGGGATGTGATTGAATCGTATATCATGGAGACCCTGGAAAGAAAACTGTAAGGCGGACGGCTGAACGAACATGATGGTTATCGGTTACGGCGTCATTCAATTACGGATTCCGGAATCCGGTTCTTTGAAAGAAAAAAGAAGCGTTTTGAATAAAATCATAAAACGCGCGCAAAATGAGTTTAACATTTCCATCGCCCAGGTCGGTGATCTGGATCGCCATCATTTCGCCGAGATCGGATTTGCGCTGACCGGCAATGAGTCGCGCTATATCAACGGCAAAGTTGATCATCTGCTTCGGTTTATCGGTGATTTAAATGTGGCGGAAGTGCTAAACTCGAGAGTAGAAATTATGGTGGTTTCTGATTTTCTCGAAGCAACGGATTGGACAGCAGGAAAGTACGATGAGTAGTTTTAAAAGGGCGGACAGGGTCGGTGAGTTGATTATGGCGGAGATGGCCGATATTCTGCTCAAGGTTGTGAAAGATCCCCGCCTGCACGCGGTGACGATTACGGCAGTCAAAATGACGGATGATCTGCGCAACGCCAGGATTTATTTTGTCGAGATGGGCAAAGATGAATGCAGTGAAGAAATTGTGACAGGTCTGAGTAAAGCCAAGGGGTTTGTGCGGCGGGAGTTGGGTCATCGTCTGCAGCTCCGCTTAGTGCCGGATATTGTTTTTGTGCACGATAAGTCATTTGGCTACGGCAACCGTATTGAAAAACTGCTGGCCGAGATCGCCAAACAGGACGAAGGTCATGATTAAAGAAATACTGGCGGCAATTTCTGCAGGGAAGAAATTTTTAATTACAGCGCATGTTCGCTTAGATGGAGACGCGCTGGGTTCGGAACTGGCGCTGTATTTGATGTTGAAGGATTTGGGCAAGGAAGCGGTAATTTACAACCAGGATGCCACGCCTGAGCACTACCGGTTTTTACCCGCGGCTGAACATATTGTTCACGATCTTAAGCATATTGAAAGGTATGATGTCGGTTTTATCCTCGATTGTTCCGAGCTGGACCGCGTGGGCAAGATTTCTGAGGACGTGGTCAGGATTAAGACGTTGATTAATATAGATCACCACGTATCCAATGGTGGTTTTTGTAAATTGAGGCTGCTGGACCCAAAGGCCAGCTCCACGGGCGAACTGCTCTATCGTTTAATGCGTAAGATGCATGTGAAGATGACGAAAGATATCTGCACAAATCTCTACGCGGCTATTTTAACGGATACGGGTGGTTTTCGCTATTCCAGTACGCATCAGGAGACGCTCTGGGCGGCAGGTGACTTGGTGGAAGGAGGCGCTGACCCGCAGTGGATTTCCGAAAATATCTATGAAAGCGATCCGCCGGCCAAGCTTCAGTTGTTGTCCAAAGTTCTGAAGACATTGACCCTGGATATGGGAACAAGAACCGCATCGCTTACGGTTACACGGAAGCATTTGCAAGATGCCGGCGCCTCCATGGAACATACGGATGGTTTTATTGATATTCCCCGGACGGTCAAAGGGATTGACATTGCGATGCTCTATACGCAAATGGGGGAAAAACAATTTAAGTTGAGCCTGCGCTCCAAGGGTAAGGTGAACGTGGAAAAAATCGCCCGGAAATTCGGCGGCGGAGGTCATGTCAATGCCGCGGCCTGCCGGATCGATGGCAATATTCATGAGATCAAACAGCGGGTGCTGGAAGCGGTTAAGGAATTATAGGTGCTGATGGACGGTATAGTGGTAATTGACAAACCGGCAGGGCTTACTTCCCACGATGTTGTGAGTGAAGTCAAAAAAATCCTGGGCGCAAAGAAAGCAGGCCATACCGGAACACTGGATCCGATGGCAACAGGTGTTTTACCGGTTTGCATCAATGAGGCGACAAAACTGGCGCAGTTTTTATCGGCGGAAAAGAAAACCTATCTGGCGACCATGCTTTTGGGAGTTCAGACGGACACGCAGGATACAGAAGGGGAGGTTACGCAAAAGTCGGATAGGGTTGTTCCTGAAGAGGATGTTCGGGAAGCGCTAAGAAGCATGGTGGGTCATATAAAACAGGTCCCGCCTGCTTATTCGGCTCTGAAGCATAAAGGCAAGCCTTTGTATAAGTATGCCCGTGCAGGAGAGTTTCCTGAAATATCGGCGCGGGACGTGGAGATATTCAGCTTGAACGTGAGGGACATTTCCTTTCCTTACGTGACGTTTGATATTTCCTGCTCCAAGGGGACGTATATCCGGACCGTCTGCTCCGATGTCGGTAATGCGTTGGGCTGCGGGGCGACTTTATCCGGTTTGCGCAGGCTTCAGAGCGGCTTTTTTACCGAAGACATGGCTTTGTCTCTGGAAGATGTCCCTGTGGCGGAAAAGAAGAAGGAATTGCTGGCTAAAATGCTGCCGATGGCGCAATGCCTGCGTATATTTGCCACCATTGAGGTCAGTGAATCGCTGGCCGACAAACTGAGAACCGGATTTCAGCCGGATGTGGAGATGATGCGGCAAAATGTTCTTCCTTTTCTTGCGGCGGGAGATATGATAAAGTTTATCAGTCCAGGCGGTCATTTGGTGGCAGTAGCTGAAATGCAGATGCCGACCAGCGAGATGGCTGATCGGAATGGCAGAACCCAGGCGGCCAGGATGCTCAGAATATTTAACGGTACAAATTAATAAACAACTGAAATAAAAAAGGAACTAAGAAGAGGGAGGAAGAAAGCGTGTTAACTTTGGAAAAGAGAAAAACATTAATCGAGGACTATCGACTTCACGAGAAAGATACCGGTTCTCCGGAAGTACAGATTGCTCTTTTGAGCGCCAGAATTGAATATTTAACGGAGCATTTTAAGGCGCACCAGAAAGACCATCACTCACGGCGCGGATTGCTGAAGCTCGTTGGACAGAGAAGAAGATTGCTCAATTACATCAAAGAAGATGATGTGGAGCGTTACAGAAACATAATCAAACGTCTGGGTCTCAGGAAGTAACAAGAGCCATTCAAGGGCGGAAGGCAAAAGTGTAACCGATTGGACAAGTATTTATTAATACCTGCGTCAATCGGCTTTTGCGTTTCGCCCTTGAATTTCCTGGACCGGGCAACAACCCAAGGAAGGTGGAGGAAAGTTAATGAGCAACATATTTAGTGCGGATTTTGCTGGGCGTAATTTTTCACTGAAGACCAATTACGTGGCCGCGCAGGCGGACGGTTCCATGCTGGTTTATTACGGCGATACGGTCGTGCTGGTAACGGCGGTGTCTTTAAAGAGTGTCAGAGAGGGTGTGGATTTCTTGCCGCTGACGGTGGATTATCAGGAAATGACTTTTGCCGCGGGAAAAATTCCGGGCGGGTTTTTTAAAAGAGAGGGGCGTCCCAATGAACGCGAAATTTTAACGTCGCGCATCATTGATCGTGCATTGCGTCCCTTATTCCCCAAGGGATACTATTCGGAAACACAGCTGGTCGCTACGGTGTTGTCCGTGGACAAGGAAAACGATTCGGATGTCGCGGCGATGATCGGCGCGTCAGCCGCCCTGGAGATATCCGATATCCCGTTTAAAGGACCGATTGCTGGCGTGCGTGTCGGCCGGGTTGGAGGCGAGTTGGTCGCGAACGCCTCGCCGGACAAAATGCAGGAAAGCGAGATGAACCTTTTCCTGGTGGGACGTAAAGTGACGCCTGGTAAAACAGGCCGTCCCTATGACGTCGAACTGGTGATGATGGAAGGCGAGGCCAAAGAGGTTTCGGAAGACATTATCGTTGACGCCATTAAATTCGGGCTGGAGGCCGTCCGCCCGATGATTGATTTACAGGACCAGGCGAGTGCGGCGATCGGCAAAACCAAAAGATCCGTGGAAGAAGCGGCGCCGGATGAGGAACTTGTCGCAAGGGTGCGAGCCGAAGCGCTGCCGGGCTTGAAAGAAGGGTACAGCTTGCCGCGTAAACTGGAGCGCTACAGTAAACTGGGCGATGTCCGGGAGGCCGTCATCAAAAGCATCGGCGCTGGTGATGCCGCACTGAGCAAAAAAGTTGCGGCGATTATCGAACATCTGGAATCACGCATTTTGCGTGATATGATTCTTCAGGACAAGAAGAGAATCGACGGGCGGTCTTCAACGGACATTCGTCCGATTAGTTCGGAAGTCGGCGTTCTGCCCCGCGCCCACGGTTCGGCATTGTTTAACCGCGGTGAGACGCAGGCACTGGCCGTGCTCACCTTGGGCACTTCCGCCGATGAGCAGCGGATGGACTATATCGCCGGCGAAGAACGGAGATCTTTCCTGCTGCACTATAATTTCCCCCCTTACAGCGTCGGTGAGGCCAAGATGTTGCGAAGCCCCGGTCGGAGGGAAATTGGCCACGGCGCGCTGGCGCGCAAGGCGCTGAGTCCCATCCTGCCGTCTCCTGAATCGTTTCCCTATACCATCCGTATTGTTTCGGAGATTCTTTCGTCCAACGGATCATCGTCGATGGCTACCGTGTGCGGCGGTATCCTGGCGTTAATGGACGGCGGTGTGCCGGTGAAGGACATTGTCGCAGGCATTGCCATGGGGTTGCTCAAAGAAGGTGATGAAGTCGTCATTCTATCCGACATCCTTGGCGATGAAGATCATGCCGGCGATATGGATTTCAAAGTCTGCGGCACGGAAAAAGGAGTCACCGCCATGCAGATGGACATTAAAATCGATGGTCTAACCGAAGACATTCTGCGCAAGGCGCTGGCCCAGGCCAAAGCAGGCCGCATTCATATCATTAGTAAAATCCGCGAGACGATGACTGAGTCGCGGTCGGACATTTCACTTTACGCGCCGCGCATTACGACAGTCAAAGTGAAGGAAGATCAGGTGCGCACGGTCATTGGTTCCGGCGGCAAGAACATTCGTCAGATTATCAGCGAAACCGGTGTGACCATTGACGTGGAAGATGACGGAACCGTGACCATTGCTTCCGCCGATGCTGAAGCGGCCGCCCGCGCTGTGGCGATGGTGAAATGGCTGACCGAGGAAGCGGAAATCGGAAAGATTTACCGCGGGACCGTGAAGAAGATTGTTGATTTCGGCGCGTTTGTCGAAATTCTGCCCGGAACGGAAGGCCTGTTGCACATTTCGCAAATTGCCAAGGAAAGAATTGCCAAGGTGACGGATGTATTGCAGGAAGGCGACGAGGTCATGGTCAAGGTGCTGGAAGTCGATAAGTCGGGTAAGATTCGCCTGAGCCGCAAAGAGGCGCTGGGCGCTGAAGTAAAATAGCTTTTTAATCTTCAAACAGATCATCCCGTGCTCAAAAATGACGGGCATGGGATGATCTCCTGATTTTCATGGAAACAATAAAAGTTCATATTCAAAAGATCGCGGGAAACGAGGACATTCCTCTGCCGAAATACATGACCGGACAGGCGGCGGGTATGGATATCTTTGCAGCCGTTCCATCCGACGAAACGATCTTGCCGGGTCAGCGCAGGAAAATCCCAACGGGGATCGCTATTGCACTGCCCGAAGGATATGAGGCGCAAATCCGGCCGCGCAGCGGCTTGGCGATCCATCAGGGTATTACGCTACTGAACTCGCCCGGCACGATTGACGCTGATTATCGGGGTGAGATTGCTTTGATTGTGATTAACCATGGCGTTGAGTCATTTATCGTTCAAAGGGGTATGCGCCTGGCGCAAATGGTGATTTCGAAAGTCTGCCGGACCCAATGGGTTGAATCATCCAATCTGGATGAAACCGTGAGGGGGAATGGCGGCTTCGGGCATACCTGATTGTTTCCAGCGTTTTGCATTTATCGTTAAACAGTGGTATGAAGAACAAAATCGTATCCGTAAGACTGGTTCATGAAAAAGCACAAAGTTAAAAAAACATTTCAGGAAATCAACGAAAAGATCAAGCAGGGGCGCGCCGTTGTCGTCACGGCTGAAGAAATGATTGATGTCGTGGAAAAGCACGGTGATGTAGAAGCGGCGCGACGGATTGACGTTGTAACGACCGGAACATTTGGCGCGATGTGTTCTTCCGGCGCTTTTCTGAATTTCGGCCATACATCTCCGCGCATCCGGGCTTCCAAAGTTTGGCTCAACGACGTGCCCGCCTATGGCGGAATCGCAGCGGTTGATTGTTACCTGGGTGCGACAGAAGTGGTCGAAGGCGATCCGCTCAACAGTGTTTATCCCGGCGAGTTTAATTACGGGGGCGGCCATGTCATTGAAGACCTGGTGTCCGGTAATGCCGTTAAATTAAGGGCTGAAGGATATGGCACGGATTGCTATCCATCGCGCAAATTTGAAAAAAATATTACCATCAACGATTTAAGGGACGCCATTTTATTCAATCCACGGAATGCCTATCAGAACTATAATTGCGCAGTGAATCTGTCGGATACGACGATTTACACGTATATGGGCATGTTGCGTCCGCGCATGGCCAACGCGTCCTATGCGACATCCGGCCAGTTAAGTCCGCTGTTCAACGATCCCTACTACCGCACGATTGGTATCGGCACCCGGATTTTTTTAGGCGGGGCTCAGGGTTTTGTGGCTTGGCCGGGCACACAGCATAATCCCAATGTGATAAGAGGTCCCAATGGTGTGCCCAAAGAGGGCGCGGGAACTATAGCCGTCATTGGCAATTTAAAGGAAATGAGCCCTGAATGGCTGACCGGCGCCAGTATTTTAGGCTATGGCATTTCGCTGTTTGTCGGTATCGGCATTCCCATTCCCATTCTGGATGAAGATATGGCGCGCTTCACCGCGGTGAAAGACGCGGATATATACGCTCAGATTTATGATTATAGTATGGACTATCCTAAAGGTAATCCTAAGCCCATAGCGGAAGTCAGTTATCAGGATCTTAGGAGCGGCACAATTACCATCGATGGTAAAAACGTCATTACCGCTCCTCTGTCCAGTTATTACAAGGCCAATCAAATCGCCAATATCCTGAAAGACTGGATTGAAAGCGGCAAATTTCTGCTCGGTGAACCGCAACTGAGTTTACCTTTTGTCAATATTTAATTCCTGGAAGATTATTTCAGAGCGCATCTCTTTTTGCATTAATCCAGCTTAGACATTTTAATCCATAAAATATTCGTCTCATTTTAAAGATCAAGTAACGATACATACAATTATTTATTGCGCATAAGCGTATAGCTTTGATGGTTAAATTCAAATTATTGTGGTGAAAATAACCATTTTTCTGGTCGGTGAGGTAATCTATATTTATGGCTATGATTAAAGATAGTCTTTTGATTTCATGTGTTAATTTAAAAATCTTTAACTAAAAAAAATTTTTACTGCATTTGGCGTATAAATTGCTTTGAGCAAGGCAAGAGATATTGACGATCGATAAAGGATATTAAGTTAGTAATAAACATTAAATTTTAACTTGACTTTTTCTGCTGATTATCGTTTTTTAGGTGCAATAAAAAAAGAATTACTTTAATCATCACGGAAAATTTCAAGAAAAATTGAGTAAAAAAAATTAGAGCATCAAGTCTGTTAAGCGTTTCCAAGCTTGCGCGTTAGGGCAAACAGTACTTTGTGAGGTTTTACCTGGAGGCGTTTCTTGTAGGATGAAGATTGGCAGGTATTTGGTTGTTTTTTTGTTTTTGATGACGCTTTTAATAACCTTTGGCAACAGGGGGGTTGTTGATAATTATTTGATGGGCAAAAGGCTATCGCAACTGCAAGCGGACAATGATGATCTGGAAAAACAAAACCAGGAGCTTGGGAAGAAAATACTTTTATTACGAAGTGACCCGGCATACATTGAGTCTATTGCACGCAATGAGTTGGGTATGGTAAAAAAAGGAGACGTTGTTTACCGGCTGGCAAAGTGACGGAAACCATTTTACGTGAAAAATAATATGACGGTGCTTCAATGGATTTAAAAGAATTATTTACCGGGTCAAAGAAACTTGTCGGCTTGGACATCGGCTCAAGTTCCCTGAAGCTCGCTGAAATCGTAAGTACATCTCAAGGTCCTATTCTTAACAGGTTCCGACAGATTCCCGTTCCTCCCGGAGTTATTGTTGACGGTGTTGTGGAAGATGCTGGCGCCCTATCATCGATTATTAAGGAACTTTTCCGTAATTCCGGTTGTAAAGGAAAAGGAATTGTCACCTCCCTTTCCGGTAATTCTGTCATTGTTAAAAAAGTAACCCTTGCCCAAATGGAAGAGGTTGAACTGCGCGAGTTAATTCATGACGAAGCCGGTAAATACCTTCCTTTTGATAACATGGATGATGTGAATTATGATTTTCAGATTCTGGGAGACAATGAGTATAATCCCAATCAAATGGATGTTATTATTGTTGCCGCTAAAAAAACGGATGTCAATAGCTACTTGGATGCGATTAGCGCAGCCGGTCTCACTGTCATGATCATGGATGTAGATTCTTTTGCGCTGGAAACCATGTATGAAGCTAATTACCCATTTGAAGATGATGAAATCATCGTCATTGTTAATATTGGCGCGAAGTTGACCAATATTAGCGTCATTAAAGGCGGGATGTCCATTTTTACCCGAGATTTCGCTGTTGCAGGAAACGTGATCACTGAAGGCTTGCAGGAAAAATACCATGTGTCGGCAGATGAAGCGGAAAGAATGAAAATAGAAGGTATTCCCGCAGGCGATCAGGGCGGCATAGATTTTCAAAATGTCATTTTAGATTGCGCCGATCCGATATGTTCGGAAATTGAAAGATCCATTGATTACTTCCGTTCAACTTTCGGGGGTGACTATATCAAGCATGTGTACTTATCCGGTGGATCATCAAGAATTGTCGGCTTAAAAGACCATTTGTCGCAGAGATTAAATATAGAGACGGAGCTAATTAATCCCCTTTTAAAAATCGGATATAACAAGGCGAATATTGATGCGGGAAAGCTCGACAGCATCAAAACAATCGGCGCCGTGGCCATTGGGTTGGGTTTAAGGAAAATAGGTGATAAATGATTAAGATTAATCTTTTACCTTACCATGAAAGGGAGAAAAAAGAGAATCTCGCAAGACAGATGATAATTATTGCGGGTTTATTTGTCCTTTTTATTCTTTGTCTCGTCTGGTTGCAACTCTTCATGGTTTTTCAAGTAAAACATTTGGAAACAAAGCTTGCGGATTCCAGGCAAACTTTAAAAATTTTAGATGCCAAAGTCGGTGATTTGGAAAAGTTTAAACAGCAAAAAGCTGAGTTAGAGTTAAAAATCGGTGTGATTGGTACGCTGGAAGAAAATCGATTATTACCGGTGAAAACGCTGGATGATTTATCCATGCTGGTCCCGCAAAAAAGTATTTGGCTGGTGAAAATTGCGCAAAGTTATGACAGTCTGACCCTAGAAGGCATAGGCAGCGACAACATTGTCGCTGCTGATTTTATGAAAACCATTGAAAAGTTTCCTCTCATCCAGTCGGTCGATTTAGTTTCGTCAAAAAAGGTGGAGATTGCCGACATAACGTTGCAACAGTTTATTTTTTCCTGCAAAATGAAAAAGGGATTTTAAATTATGGCCATCACCATTAACGATATTAAAAAATTATCTCCACAGGCCAAAGCCCTGCTCGTCATTTTAATTGTCTTTATCATCGGCTACCTGTACTACTTTTATTTTTTATCCGACACTTTATCCAAAAAGTCACAGCTTGATAAAGATTATCAGGACGTTCAATTACAAATTAAGCAGAAAGAAAAAATCGCACTGCAACTCGACAAGTATAAAGCTGAAGTCGAAGCCCTGAAACAAAATTATAAAGTGGCTTTATTAAAACTTCCGGACCAGCGGGAAATTCCCGGACTTTTTCATTCTGTTGCGCTGGCGGGCAGGGATGCGGGTATTGAGTTTGTATTGTTTGAACCACAAGTTGCCGTCCCTAAAGTTCTGGATAAACCTGACGCCGGAACACCTAAAGCTTCCGCAATGCTTCAACCTTCAGATAAGAAGCAAGCAGGCACCCCGAAGCCAGAAGCTCCAAAACAGCCTGGCGCGCCTGCCAAGTCCGGTGATGCGAAAAATCCACCGGCGCCCGAACCTTTTTATGAGGAAATACCGGTAAAAGTGACCGTGACGGGCCATTTTCAAAATATTGTTCATTTTTTTGAAAAAGTGGCCAAACTGCCGCGTATTGTCAATATTTCCGATATTTCCATGGGTGATCGAAAGAATATCAAAGGTCGGGGATACCTTATTACCGCATCTTGTACCGTGAAGACGTACATGTTTGTGGATAAAAAAGAGCAAACAAGTGAAAAGAAAAATGAAAAAAATTAAAACCATCATTTTGTGTAATTTGTTGATTCTTTTTACGACAGCTTTTTGCGCTTTTTGCGCTGAAGTAAATAAACCATCTTTGCAAACGCAGGCGCCCTCCTTGCCGCCGGTTCTTCAGACGCAGGATAATACTTACAGTTACAGTCCGTTGGGCAAGCCCGATCCCTTCAGGCCGTTTGTTGATGTAGAAAGTACGGCTGCAAAAAAAGGCAAAGAGGGTAAGGCGGAATCTATTTTCCCGTTGCAGCGGGTGGGAGTTGAAAATTTCAACCTTGTTGGAATTGCCGGGGATCAAATACGTCGCGTAGCAGTGGTTGAAGATTCAACCAAAAAGTTTTATCCGCTTTTTGTCGGAACACGAATTGGCCTTCATAACGGGAAAGTGACCGATATCCTGGCAGACCGGGTGACTGTGGATGAGTTGCACGGGAAGAAAGTCAAAAGAGTTATTTTGAAACTGCGCAAAAATTAACGATGAGGTAATATCATGAAAAAATATTTATCCAAAATATTTCCTGTGTTCATAATCCTTTGGATTTTTTTATACACGCCGCTGGGTGTGACTACGGGTTCAAGTGCAGACCAAAATAATGTCACGGGCGCTAAAAATGAGACGGCAAATGTCGGCTATCTGGAAAATATATTATTTGAGAAGTTGTCGGGACGGGAAAGAGTTATTCTGGTTGTATCTCAACAACCCTCGATTGCTCCTACTTCTCTTCAGGGAGATAATAGTTTGCTCATTAAACTGGAAAACTTGTACGCACCCGACAACATGCGGGAACCTCTTGGGGGGGCGCAGTTACTGAATGTGACCGACGTGCGGGCCGAGCAGCGAACAACAGAAGGGGCACAATGGGTTTATTTGAAAGTTAGTCTCAAAGAGAATGTTCCCTATTCCATAAGACCGGAAGGAAAGACCATAGTTATTGATTTCAATACTTCCAGCATAGAAGCAAAATTAAACGCTCATCATCAAAAGGATGCCGTAAGATCCAGAGAATCACTGGCTGGTGTCGGTTCCAATGAAGACAATGAGATAAAAAAACCGGCGCGACACGAGACCCTAAAAAGATATACGGATAGAATTATCTCTGTAGATTTTCAGGATGCAGACATTAAAAGCGTGTTACGTTTAATGGCTGAGTACGGTAATATGAGTATCATTTCCGGTGATGATGTCAAAGGCAATGTTACTCTGACGATGAAAAATGTGCCGTGGGAACAGGCATTGGATTCTATCCTTGACGTCAAAGGTCTGGCTAAAAAGCAAATGGGTGATGTCATTAGCGTCATGACACTGGAGCGGAAGAAAAAGGATGAATCTGATAAAAAAGCAGCCGAAGAAGATCAGATTAAAGCGGAAGATGCTCGTAAGGCAAGAGAATTACAGCTTCTGGTCGAGAAGGGGAAATTACGTCAGATACTGATTGAAGCAAAAATTGTGGAAGTGTCCGAAGAGTTTGTTAGAAATCTGGGTGTCCAATGGGGATTCGGCAATAATCAAAGAGTTGGAACGTCTTATGGACTGGGTTTGTCTGGGGGATCCAATCCTCTCACGCAGACCAATGCTCAATCAATGACGTATCCTTCTCAAATTCCTTGGGTAAAATCAGGAACCACCGATCCATTAACGATGGCAGCAGTCAATTTCCCATCCAGTGTGCTCGGGCCCACTTTTGGTCTTGTTTTTGGCGGCGCGCAAGGCTTTATTGAAACGCAGTTATCAGCCCTGGAAGCGACAACTCAGGGTAAAATCATTTCATCGCCTAAAGTCGTGACGATGGATAATGTAAAGGCCGTTATCAAGCAAGGTGATGAAGTTCCCTATATTACGAAGAGTGAAGGCAGCACCGATACACCCACTGTAACTTTTAAGGAAGCTGTCCTGCGTCTCGAAGTCAAACCGAAAATCACCGATGAAGGCCGGATCTCCATGGAAATTAAAGCAACGAATGACACGCCGGATTACGCCAAAAGAGATCAACTTTACGGTAATCCGCCCATCCGTAAAAATGAAGTGGAATCCAAAATTGTTGTGCAAGATGGGGATACCGTGGTTATTGGCGGTATCGCTCGCAATCAAGAGGATAAAATTGTCAGCGGCGTCCCCGGGTTTTATAAGATCCCGGTTTTGGGCTGGCTATTTAAAACCGAAAATATTCAGAATCAAAAAAGACAATTGATGATATTTATTACGCCAAAGATATTGGCCGGATCCGGATATGTTGAAGATGAATGCGATTCGATGAATCTCGATAATATGGATCGCTGTCGCAATCGGAAATAGAAAATTACTCTCCAGGGACATGACCATCAAGCCCCTCTGCATGATAGATGTGCAGAGGGGCTTTTATCGACGAATTCATAGAATGAAATCCAATGCGCTTGATCGGATTGATTAAACCATGAAACTGAAAATCTTAATCGTCATCTCTGTATTATTTTGCCAAATATTTCTTATTTCCTGCACCAGCACTCCCTGGCACAGAGACCAGGCAGATATATATTTAAAAAAGGGAATAGCTTTACTTGAGGCCAGACAGTACCTCGGCGCGCTCAAGGAATTGCTGGAAGCGGATAAATATGCTCCCCGTGATCCAGTCATCAATTATAATTTAGGAATTGCGTATTTAGGCCGTGGATTGAAAGACATGGCCATGGAAAGGTTTCAAAAGGCGGTATCCTTAAAAGAGGATTATTCTGAGGCGCATAATTATATAGGCACCATGTATATGGATATGGGGCAGTGGGAAAAAGCAATTGCTTCTTTTGATAAAGCGTTAAAAAATTATCTTTATGCGAATTCCGAGCACGCCCTCTATAATTCGGGATGGGCGTATTACAATTTACAGAATTATGACATGGCCTTGTCCAGGTATCGGCAGGCTTTGCAGCAAGATCGGCTGTCCGGATTGCAGCCGCAGATCGAGAAAAATATAGGATTAATCTATATAAAACAATCTAATCTGGCCCAGGCAAAGGAGCATTTGGAAAAATCCGTTACGTTGGATCCCTCTCTTTATGACGCTCATTTTTTTCTGGCCGAGACTTATTTAAAAACAAAAGATACGGCGAAAGCAAAAAAATCATTTCAGCAAGTCGTGAAGCTTGCCCCGCAATCGCCTTTTGGACAAAAAGCTCAAGAGTATTTGCAGTCTTTGAGGTGACGGTAATCACGACTCATGCAGAAAACAATCAAACCCGTATTCCTGCAAAGAATTTTTGCCGTTCAAAAAAAATTTCCCAGCTATCAGGTCGATGGTATCCTGTTTTCCAATATCAGCAATATCCGTTATCTGTCGGGATTCACCGGCAGTGACGGCATTTTGATTTTAAGCGCAGACGCCGTCCGGCTGCTTGTTGATGGCCGTTACACGACGCAAGCCGTGGCCGAAGTTCAACCGGTTCCCGTTGTCCAGTATCAAAATAAAATTCAGGGAATCGAAAAGGCCGTGAAGGAATTAGGCCTTACAAAAATCGGTTTTGAGGCTTCTTTCGTGAGCGTGGAGATGTTCAATGATCTAACGCGAAGCCTAAAAAAGACAAAGCTTGTTCCGCTTGGCGACGAGTTGAGATTGCTTCGGGCTTATAAGGATAAATATGAAATTGCTGTGATGAAAAAAGCGGCGGCGATTGCCTCGGCAGCGGTCGCCGTGCTCTCCTGCGAAATAGAACCCGGCTGGACGGAGCAAGAGACGGCCCTGCAACTGGAAATGACGGCGCGCCGGGCGGGCGCCGAGCAGGTTGCGTTTGAGACGATTGTCGCCTCGGGTAAGCATGCGGCGCTTCCTCACGCCCAGCCTACAAATCGGAAGATTCAGAATGGCGATTTTGTTGTCATTGATTTTGGCGTTAAATATCAGGGCTACTGTTCCGATGAAACTTGCACCTTCGCAATTGGGGAATTGACAGGTGATCAAAAAAATGCTTATCGTGCAACATTGCAGGCTCACGATGAAACTATCGCATTCATTAAAGCAGGCATAGCTGCGGCAGATGTAGATGCTCTGGTGCGCAGGGTGCTGGGGAAAAAATACAGTCGGTATTTTGTACATGGAACAGGTCATGGCGTTGGTCTGGAGGTTCATGAAGCGCCGCGCCTGGCGCCGAATTCGCAAGATGTCTTGAATGCCGGAATGGTGGTGACGGTTGAACCCGGTCTCTACTATCCCGGTCGGTGGGGCATTCGAATTGAAGACACGGTTTTCGTCAAAGAAAATAGTTGTGAAATCATTACAAAGATGAAAAAAGATTACACCATCATTGGATAAATTTGAGGGTATGCTGTTATGAAGGTATTTCCAGAAGACCTGCTTTACAGTCACGAACATATTTGGGTGCGGGTTGACGGAGACATGGCTACGTTGGGGATTACCGATTACGCTCAGGAAAGTCTGGGAGAGATTCTGTCCATCGAATTCCCTGAAGTTGATACGTATGTAGAACGTGACGAAGCTTTCGGATCGATTGAATCCACCAAGGCTGTTGTGGATCTGATTGCTTCGGTCAGCGGGACAATCGTCAGCGTCAACGAAGACATTAATGACGACATCGGCATTATCAACAGCGATCCTCATGATACCGGCTGGCTTGTTGTCATTGAGATGGATGACATGGAGCAACTGGATGAGCTTTTGGATGCGGCGGGTTATCATGATTTTATTCTCCGACAGGAAGCTGACTGAAGCCCTCTTATGATATGGCGGTTGCTTAATTACCGGTCATACAGCGCCTTTGAAAACATGGCCATCGACGAGGCGATTTTTCGGGACACCATGAAAAATAAAAAGCCGCCGACGTTACGTTTTTTTGGCTGGCGTCCGGCAGCTGTTTCTATTGGTTATTTTCAGGAATTGAAAAACGAAATTCATTTTGAGCGGTGCCGATTGTCCGGTGTGGATATTGTCCGCAGAATGACCGGTGGGAAGGCCGTTTATCACAGCGATGAGGTCACCTATTCACTGACAGCCGGCAATTCGGCCAAGCTTTTTCCCGACAATATAGGCGGGACGTATGAAAAAATCAGTCTTTGTCTGGCGCGTGGCTTATCTCTTCTCGGGATCAACGCGCATCTGGCCAAAGCTGGCGCTCCCGGCAAAGAGCCGGATAAGACATCTTGTTGTTTTTCCGTGCCGTCCGGCCATGAGCTGCTGGTTGCCGGCAGAAAAATTTGCGGCAGCGCACAAATGAGAACGCAGGGAGGTTTTTTGCAGCACGGATCGCTTTTGATGACATTTGATCCGGTTAAAACCGCCGCCTTGATCCTGTCGCCGCAAACACCGGAACCGGACGAAAAACTCAGATGTTCCGTCACGGCTGTGAATGAGGTAATCCCTTCACCGGTCACGGCAGAGACTGTCTGCGCTGTTTTGCAAAAAGGTTTTAGCGACGAATTAGGTATTGGCCTGTCAGAAGGGACTTTGACGCCCGCCGAAAAGGCATTGAGCGCTCGACTGGTCAAAAAATATGAGAGTGACGCCTGGAATTGGGAACGAAAAAAAGGGAGTATTTAAATTAGGTTAACCGGTATGATGATTTTAAAGGATTTGGTAGCAGACGCAATTTATCAGCAGAACGGCTATAAAGCTCCCGTTCATTCCGGCGCGATCAAAATGGATGCCAATGAAAATCCGTTTGGCCTTCAGCAGCCCTTAAAGAGAAAACTGATGGAAGAGCTCAAAAACATTGAACTCAACCGTTATCCCGAAGCCGGTAATCCCGAATTGCGGGCAAAATTGGCTAACTACTATGACGTTAATCAAGATCGGATCATGCTGGGCAACGGTTCCGATGAACTCATTCAAATCCTTTGCCTGACCATGAAAGGGAAAGTCAGCGGTGTGCTGGTGCCTTGCCCGACTTTTGTGATGTACAAAATTATTGCCGTTAATGCCGGACAAAAGGTGGCGGAAGTGCCACTGGACGAAAATTTTGATCTGAATCTTGACGCCATGCTGGGCAAATTCGGTGCCGATTTTCCGTCTCTGATTTTCTTAAGTTATCCCAATAGTCCCACGGGAAACTTATTTGATCGGGATAAAATAGAGACTCTGATTAAGAAAGCACCGGGCTTGGTTATTGTGGATGAGGCCTATGGAGCCTTTTCCGGGCAAACGCTGTTGGATCTGACCGAGAAGTACGATAATTTGCTGATCTTAAAAACGTTGTCCAAACTGGGAATGGCTTCGATTCGTCTGGGCTTTATTCTCGGCAATCCAGAGGTTGTGGCCGAGCTCAATAAAGTTAGATTGCCCTATAATATTAATAGTCTATCACAGCAAACCGCCATTTTTTTTCTGAATAATATCGATGAATTTGACCGGCAGGTTGATGACATTGTGCAAAGGCGTGAGGAGCTTTTTATCGGTTTAAAGAAGATTGCCGGAATTTCTCCATATCCGTCACGGGCTAATTTTATTTATTTTAGTTGCAATTTCGATTCAGATCGCATATATGAAAGTCTCGCCGCGCAGGGTGTCATGGTAAAAAATTTGAATCAGCCGCCGCGGATGACAAATTGTATGCGGGTGACCGTGGGAAATCATCATGAAAATGAGACCTTTTTAAAGGCTCTGCAAAAAGTGATTTCCGAGCAGGGAGCGTGATTTAAAACGTATTGAAAATGTTAGGGTAGTTGACGGCACAAGAGAATTCTGCTTGTGTCGTGCTGCCCTTTTTTTGCGTTTAAAAGTCAAGAATAATATTTTTTACACTGAAGACATGAATAAGGAGGAGTAACATTGGAAGTAAAAGTCATTGATAATGATGTGGAGAAAGCGCTTAAAATTCTGAAAAACAAGTTGTCGAAAAGCGGATTATTCAAGGAATTGAAAGTTCGCCGGGCTTATGAAAAGCCTTCCGTCAAGAAGAAAAGAAAAACAATCGAAGCACGGCGCAGGCTGGCCAAGGTTCAACGCCGTCGCAGCAATTAATTTTTTGAAATAAGAGTAACAAAGCCTTCAATATCGTCATTTACTCGGTTTTAAGGGATAAGCAGCATGGAAAAGCAATACGTCGTAGACGCATTATCTAAGGAAGAATCGTGGCGGATTTTTCGCATCATGGCGGAGTTTGTAGAATCCATCGAGGTTCTTTCCAATGTCCACAACGCCGTGACTATTTTTGGCTCGGCTCGACTCAAACCGGAAGATAAGTATTATCAAATGGCGGAAAAGCTGGGGCAGCTTTTAGTTCAAAATGGTTTTTCTGTTATTACCGGCGGCGGTCCCGGGATTATGGAAGCGGCCAATAAGGGAGCGGCGGAAGCAGGTGGTCAATCTGTCGGCATGAATATTAAACTGCCTTTTGAGCAGAAACCCAATCCCTATGCCAATCTTCAACTTGATTATAAATATTTTTTCATCCGCAAAGTCATGTTTATTAAATACGCTCTTGCCTATGTGATCATGCCGGGTGGCTACGGGACTATGGATGAGCTTTTTGAGGCGCTGACGCTGATACAGACTAAAAGAGTCAAAAGCTTTCCCGTGATCCTGATGGGCCGCGAGTACTGGCAGGGTTTGTTGGAGTGGCTGAAAAACAGCATGCAGCAAAAGAGTATGATCCTTCCCTGTGATATCGAGATGATCCAAATTATTGACGAACCTGAAGAAGTCGTTAAACACATCAAGAAATACGTCATCGTTTAAACTCAAAATATTTCTCCGCCATGAGAGTCATGTATGATCCTGGAAAAAGCAATCACTGACTTAAAGAAGGGGAAAGTCGCGCCTTGCTATCTTTTGTATGGAGAAGAAGAATACCTGATCAATGAGACGCTCCATCAAATACTAGGTATGATCATACCGGCGTCTGATCGGGATTTCGGGCTTTTTTTTCTCGATGGGGAAAATACGGATTTTGATCTCCTGAAGGATCACCTTATGGCGCCGTCGCTTTTAGGCGGCCGGAAAGTTGTTGTGATAAAAAACACAACAATTTTTCAATCCCGGGAAAATCTGAGCGATCTGATCCAAAAAATTCGGGACAATATTAATGAGCATCACGATAAAGCCGCCAAATATTTTCTGACTTTTCTGAAAATATCCGGTTTTATCTGGGAAGACATACAGGGTAATGGATGGCAAAAGATCACCGATGAGCAATGGCGTCAGGCCGTGGCGGAAGATTCCGGGGATGACCGCGGCAAGTGGCTGCCACGGATGATTGAAATTTGTGCGGGCCGGGGATGGACTTCTGACAGTGTTATCGACCTGTCCGAGCAATTCGAATCACTCCTGGCGCAGGGCCTTCCAACAGGGAACTGTTTAATTCTAACAGCCGAAGCGGTTGATAAGAGAAAAAAGCTGTTCAGAGTGATCGACAAGGCAGGTGTTGTTTTGCACTTTGGTGAGATTAAAGGCGAGGCGGCCACAAAGGAAACACTCAAACTTGAAGCGCAAAAATTGCTTAACCAGTATGGCAAGCGTCTGGTTCCCGCGGCCTGGATTGCGCTGGGGAAAAAGACAGGATTTCAACTGCGTCCTTCGTTAAATGAAATGGAGAAGCTTATTGCTTTTGTCGGCGAGCGATCCGTTATCGAAGAAAAGGATGTCGAAGCCGTCGTCGGCAAGACCCGGGAAGATTCGATCTTTGATTTGACAGCGGCGCTTGCGGAAAAGAATGCGAAAGCGGCGCTCTTGGCCTTGAAGGCCTTACTGGATCAGGGAATACATCATTTAATGATTCTGACAATGATCAGCCGCGAAATCCGTCTGCTTTTACAGGCGTCCCTTCTGATTCGTTCAGGAAAACTGCCCAGAATCACGCCGAATATGGAGTACGGTTCGTTTCAGAAAAATGTTTATCCCGCTGTAGCCGAACTGGCTTCAGGCGTATCCTCCAAAGAAGATTTTTTAGTTAAGAAACATCCTTTCGTTATTTTCAATGCGTTGCGCAATTGTGGGCGTTTTTCGTATCCCATACTGGTTGGCTATCTCGATGACTTGCTGGATATCGACCGGGCCATGAAATCCTCGACGACTGATCCGCAGTTACTTCTGGAGCGCTTCTTAATTAAAGCCTGCTCTAAAGCTTCCGAATTTTAGTCTGTGCCTGTCTTTTTGCACGGGAAAGTTTCCGAGCGGGTCCTTTTTTGTTGATCGGCCGATTGTCTTCTTCGTCATCATCTTTTGTATCCGGAGTTTCATAATCGACAGCCGCCGCTGATTGCTTATCAACAATGGACTCAAATTCAAGCGATGATAAGGTGGCTTTGCCTCTGCGCGTCGCATATGAGGCTACTTCACGATCGGAAGAAACCACAAGGATTTCTTCATCGGTGGAAGCGGTGATTCTTTTCAGAACATCATCGGCCTTGACACCCCTTGACGAGTAGATGATATGAATGCCCGCGGAATAGTCTCGCTCTTCCTGTGCGGAACCGCTGACCCAGCCGTCAAAGACGACAGTAATCCGGTGGCCTTTCCTGCTTCGGTATTCTGCCAGCCAGTCAATCAGAGCGTTGCGTCCCGCTTCCAGACTCTGACGCTCAAAGCGCCGCAGGCGGATGGACTGCCGGATCAGGTTATAGCCGTCAATGAAAATATGCATGGCTGATTTTTACACATTGCCGCCTCAGGTTCAATAAAAAAAAGAGGCCTGGTATTTTTCTTGATAGTCTGTTACCGTCCACCATCTTTTGTGACTTCAAAGCGGGACGACCCGCTGAACAATTAATCATTTGGAGGTTTGTATGGAAATTAAAACAATATGTGTGTTGGGTGCGGGCTTGATGGGCAATGGTATCGCGCAGGTTTGCGCTCAGGCAGGGTATAATGTCACCCTCAGAGACATTGAGCAAAGATTTATCGACGGTGGTATGAATACCATCAAAAAGAACCTGAACCGAGATGTGGAAAAAGGCAAGATTACCAAAGAACAGATGGATGCCATCCTGGGCCGGATCAAGCCGACGCTGGATGTGAAGGAAGCGGCTGCAAACGCCGATGTCGTAGTCGAAGTGGTCATTGAGCTGATGGATCTGAAGAAAAGAGTCTATGCGGAGCTCGAAGCGGTTGTTCCTTCGCACTGCCTGTTTTTTACCAACACCTCCGGTCTCAGCATTACGGAAATGGCCTCGATTACCAAGCGGCCGGAGCGTTTTATCGGCACCCATTTTTTCAATCCCGTTCCGGTGATGCGCCTTTTAGAAGTCATCCGCGGTCAGCAGACCTCGGACGAGACGGTGGAAATCGCCAAGGCTTGGGGCAAGCAAATCGGCAAGGAAGTTGTCATGGTCAATGAAGCGCCGGCATTTGTCGTGAATCGTATTTTGTGCTCCATGATCAATGAAGCCTTCTTTGTTCTGGATGAGGGCCTGGCAACACCGGAGGACATTGACAAGGCGATGCAGCTGGGCTGTAATCACCCCATCGGACCGCTGGCGCTGGGCGACCTGATCGGTCTGGATACACAGCTGAGGATCTGTGAAGGCATGCACCGGGAGCTGGGTGATAAATATCGTCCGTCACCGCTTTTAAGGAAGTTGGTTCGTGCCGGCAATCTGGGACGCAAATCCGGACGCGGCGTCTATGATTACAGCAAGAAATAATGAGTGGTGAAAAAATTTTGCGGCGGCCACCATGACCCATGAGGCCGCCGCTTTTTTATTGATGCAGGAGAAAGGGGATCATGTCTAGTTTGCCGCGGCTTTCAGTGCGGTGATCGTTTGCGCATAATCGGCTGTTCCGAAAACCGCCGCACCCGCAACCAGCACATCGGCTCCTGCCTGGGCAATGACGGAAATATTCGAAAGATTGACGCCTCCATCCACTTCCAGCAAGGGCTTTTGTGGCAATCCCGCCAGCATTTTATGGGCCCGCTTAATTTTGACCAGGGAATTCTTAATAAATTGCTGTCCCCCGAATCCGGGGTTGACTGACATGATCAACAGTAGGTCGATGTCGGGCAGAATCTCTTCAATGGAACTAAGCGGTGTTGCCGGATTCAAAGACACCCCCGCCTTTTTCCCCGCCTTTTTAATGAGTTCAACCGTGCGATGCAGATGAACAGCCGCTTCCACGTGGACGGTGATGTAATCGGCGCCGGCGGCGGCGAAGGATTCGACATAGCTGTCCGGATTCTTGATCATCAGGTGCACGTCAAAAGGCAGCTTGGTGGTCTTGCGCAAGGCGGCGATTATTGCGGGCCCCATCGTAATGTTGGGGACAAAGTGTCCGTCCATGACGTCCACATGAATCCAGTCGGCGCCGGCCTTTTCCACCGCGGCGATTTCCGAGCCCAGCCTTCCGCCGTCGGCGGAAAGAATCGAAGGGGCAATCCATTTCATGAAAGGTTCTCCTTATAATTGTGCCTATCAGATATACCAAAGTATATCGCCTGTCAACTGACACGATTGTATCCTGCCTGAAGGTTCAGCCCAAAGCCTATAACCTTGACTAAAGGAAATTCTTGACACGGTCGGTGAAAACATTGAAGATGCGCCCATGAGAATTCTCTATAACATTCTTCTACTGATTGTTGCGATTCCGGGGCTTTTGTATTTTTTACTGAAGATGCTTCTGACGGGTAAATATCGCAACAGTTTTCTCCAAAAACTCGGTGCCCGACAAAAACATCTTTTGGCTGATATTCCGGCAGGCAAGCGGATTTGGATTCACGCGGTATCCGTAGGCGAGGTGACTGCCGCCGCGCCGATCGTGGCCGCTTTAAAAAAGCATAGGCCGGAGATACGGATCATTTTTTCAACGTCCACTGAGACGGGGCAAGGCATGGCAAACCGGTTGATCACCGGCGCGGATGCCTTTATTTATTTTCCGTTGGACATTCCATTTGCTGTTAATAAGATGATGAATCTTGTCCAACCGGATGTCTTTGTTCTTGTCGAGACGGAACTCTGGCCGAATTTTCTGGCCGCTTGCCGCAAGCGCGGTGTCTCATCGCTGATCGTGAATGGCCGGATTTCACCACGCTCTTTTCACAAATATCGGAAGACCGGTTTTTTCTGGCGGCGAATCCTTGAAAATGTAGCCGCCGCCGGGATGATTTCCGATATTGATGCGTCAAGAATTTCAATCATGGGTATGGATACCGGAAAGCTCAAGGTAATGGGCAACGCCAAGTATGATGCTCTGGCAGCGATGGCTTCCGCCGCTCTGCATGATGACATTGCCCGTCGCTTGAATGTTCGCAAAGATGAAAAATTTCTGGTTGCAGGCAGTACACACTCGGGCGAAGAGGATGCCGTTATTCAGGTATATCGAGAACTGCTGGGGCGCTATCCGGAATTTAAATTAATTCTTGTGCCAAGGCACATTGAAAGAACCGGTGAGGTGATGAGTCTGCTGCGGCAGGCGGATTTAAATGATACGATTACCGTTACGGAGATCAATAACGGGCGCCTGCGTCAGGATGAAAAAGTGATCGTGGTCGATGTGATCGGCGAGCTTTTCAAGATTTATTCGCTGGCGACTGTTGTCTATTGCGGCGGTTCGCTGGTGCCGAAAGGCGGACAGAATATTCTGGAGGCCGCGGCATGGGGCAAAGTGATTTTTTACGGTCCGTCGATGGAGGATTTCAGCCAGGAGGCGGCGCTTCTGGAGGAGGCAGGCGCGGGCTTTCGCATTCATAACGCTCAGGACTTGTCGGAGGGAATTTTGCATATACTGGCTGATCCGCAGGATTTGCTCGCCCGCGGCGAAAACGGCCAGGCAGTTGTCCGCGCGAACATGGGTGCGGCGGAACGCTATGCGGAAATGGTGGTAAGATATATCGGCTAACCTCCTGACCGACTTAATATCCTGGTTATCTCAAGGTCAAGTGCAGGGTCTCAAGACGGAGGACTGAAGTTGTCTTGACACCCGATGAAAAGATGGTAAAAAGATAACGGCTGTAAAATTTTGGGAGGTTTTGTTTATGCAGAAAAAATACGAAGCGCTAGGCGAGCAGGTCAACCTGACCAGAACTTTAATGGCGAGATCCGTCATTTACAGGTACCTGAACAGAACAAACCTGACATGCTATTCAGAGCTCTCCAGACTTTTCGGCTGCGAGGCCTTCGTCAAGCATGAAAACCACAATCCGACCGGATCATTCAAGATCCGGGGGGCGCTTAATTTCTTCCATCACATGTCTCAGGAAGAGCTGGAAACGGGTATCCTTGTTGCAACCAGAGGCAACCACGGTCTGGCGATGGCTTGGGCTGGACAATGGTTCCATGTGCCCTGCACAGTTGTCGTACCGGAAAACAACAATCCCGAAATCAACAGAATCATCGAAAGCTACGGTGCGGAAGTCATTGTTCACGGGGAAGACTTCTACGATGCCCAGTCATACTGCGATGAGCTTGTGGACAGCGCGGGGTATTACTATGTCCAGCAGGGCAACGAACCGGAAATCTTAAACGGACTGGCCACCATGGGACTGGAGATTTTAGAGGATCTGCCCGAAGTGGATACCATCATTTGTCCTATCGGTGGCGGCGCAGGCTGCGCGTCACTTCTGAAGACCGCGCGTGCTATCAAGCCAAACATCGAGATCATTGGTGTGGAGCCTCAGAATGCGTCATCTTTTTACAAATCATGGAAGAAGGGTGAAATTGTCACGCTCGATGATGCCCATACAGTTGCCGACGGGCTGGCTGCCAGAACGGTATTCCATCTGCCGTATATCCTTCTCAAGGGCACCATCAACGATGTCGTGCTGCTGACCGAAGATGAAATACTCGAAGGCATTAAAATGGCGCTGACAGCTACCCATAACTTGGCCGAGGGCGCTGGCGCCGCTTCCTTGATGGCTGCTTACAAAATCAAAGATCATCTGGCGGGCAAAAAAGTAGTGATGATCATGTCCGGCGGCAACCTAAAAACGGATACCCTGAAAGCGGCCTTGGCGTGCTGATACGCTTCGCAAGGATCTATCGAGGTGATGGGTGATGGGTGGCGGGTGGCGGACATTCTGTGATTCGCAGGATGAAGCTATTCTTATTTAAAACGTAAATTATTGCCTCTTTATTCAAGATTATTGGGTAAAATCCGCTTGACATGCCGGATCAATATTCATATGCTGTGTCCAAAGAAAAAAGCAGTGTCGATCAGACAGGGCTAAGCCATCCTTTAAACTGTAAATTTTGAATTTGCCAAAATATCCAGATTCACCCTTATTTTTAGAAGTATAATAGAAATAGATTTACCGGTAAAATATAACCAGACAAGAAATCAGCTATAGCGTAGGGACGTTCTTTGTTCATTTCAAATTAAAAAATGAGAAAGGAAGGGAGAGGGATATGGCGATTTTTGAATATGGCGAGTATAAAAACACGTATGAAGCCCCGGATAATTTGGTGGATTGCTTCGAGGCCAGCGCAGCGAAATACGCGAATAATCCTTTGATCGGTGAAAAAGACAGTGCCGGAGTTTATCAGTGGGTCACCTATGGCCAAATCGCGCAACGCGTGAATAATTTGCGGGCAGGGCTGGCCTCAATCGGTGTGGGGGTTGGAGATACGGTCGGCATTATCGCGAACAATCGCAAGGAATGGCTGATCGCGGAAATTGCCACACAGGGATTGGGCGCCGCCTATGTCCCGATGTATGAAAAAGAACTAGTCTCGATGTGGAAATACATCGTGAAGGATGCCACCATAAAGGTTCTGCTCGTATCTAAGAATGATATTTTGGAAAAGATAAAGGATTTTCCCGCCGAAATTCCTACCTTGAAGCACCTCTATCTTATTGAAGGCAGCGGAGAGAAAACTTTGGCAGCTCTTGAGAAAAAAGGAGCAGAAAAACCCGTGCCTTCCCGCAAGCCCAAATATTCTGAAGTCGCTGTTTTGATTTATACCTCAGGCACGACGGGCGAGCCGAAGGGTGTTTTGCTGTCACACGGCAGTCTGGTGGAAAATTTCAAACTCAGCCTGTCCTGGTTTCCACACTTAAACGAAAAGAGCTGTTGTATCTCCATGCTTCCCTGGGCTCACTCTTTCGGCATTACCGCTGATTTACATGGTTCAATCTGGAGAGGCAGTTCCCTTGGAATCATGGGGTCGGTGGAGACACTCATTGATGACTTGCCCAAAATTAAACCAACCGTCATGGTATCCGTGCCCCGGGTCTTTAATAAGGTCTATAATGGGGTGTGGGCCAAAATGAGGGAAGAAGGCGGGTTAAAATTAAAGCTCTTTGAAGCAGCGCTGGCGGCGGCAAAGCTCAAACGGGAAAAGGGCAAAGCCGGTCTGAAATACAAAATTCTGGATAAAATCGTCTTACAAAAGATTCGGGACCGCTTTGGAGGGAAGTTGGAAAATGCGGTCACCGGTAGCGCCCCTATGAATGTGGACATTGCCAAATTTTTCATTGATGTCGGGATCCCAACCTATGATTGCTATGGTCTTAGCGAAACATCACCGGCTATTACCGTTAACTCTCCATTAATGGGAAATCGTTTGGGATCGGTCGGGAAACCGATCCTCAAAACCAAGGTCGTAATTGATCGCTCACGAACAGGTGAAACCAGTGACGATGGTGAGATCATTTGCTTTGGACCGCAATGCATGATTGGATACCACAACAAACCGGAACAAACCAAAGAGGTAATTGTGGAGATGAACGGCATGCGTGGTGTGCGCACCGGGGACCGGGGACGCCTTGACAATGACGGATTTTTATTCATCACCGGCCGTTTCAAGGAGGAATACAAACTGGCCAATGGTAAATATATTCATCCGGAAAGCCTGGAACTTGAAATGAAGGTGTTGCCGTGGATCTTAAACGCCGTTGTCACCGGCGCGGGACATGAATATAATGTGGCCCTGCTTGTGCCTGACCTGAAATTACTGGAAAATCTTGCCGCAAGTTTGAAGCTAACAGTGAACCCGAAGGATCTCTTGGAATCATCCAATCCTGAAGCTCGGAAATTCAAGGAACTGCTTGCCGCAGAGGTGCAGAACCATCTCAGAAAGACATTCGGTTCCTATGAAATTCCGCAGAAGTTTGCATTCACTCTTGAAGATTTCACCCTGGAAAATGGCTTACTCACGCAAACCATGAAACTCAAGCGCCGTGCGGTCATGGAAAAATACGGAGAAATGTTGGAAAATCTTTACAAAGAATAAATGTCAGCGAGCAGGAGGGACATCGGTCCCTCCTGCACCTACCCATTTGCTTTTAAGTCATCAGCTTCTCTTTTACCCGTGCTTCCGCAACTTACATCCTTGATATATTTCAAGGAATATTATAGATTCCAGCCCGTATTTTATGGATATTAAAGGAGTCTGAATTCATGACGCAAACGACAGCCTCAAACCCAACCGATTTTATCCGTGATATTATCGACCAGGATATCCGGACAAACAAAAACGCAGGCCGTTTGGCTACCCGTTTCCCTCCAGAACCTAACGGCTATATCCATATTGGGCATGCCAAATCGGTATGCCTCAATTTCGGCCTCGCCCGTCAGTATCAGGGAACCTGTAATCTCCGGCTGGATGATACGGACCCGGCAGGCGAGTCCATGGAATTTGTGGATTCGATCATCCGCGATGTCCACTGGCTGGGGTTTGACTGGGAGGATCGTCTGTTTTACGCCTCCGACTATTTTGAAAAACTTTATTTATTTGCTATTGAGCTTATCAAATCCGGTAACGCCTATGTTTGCAGCTTAAGCCCCGATGAAATTCGGGAGCACCGCGGAACGTTTACCGAGCCGGGCAAGGAAAGTCCCTATCGCAACCGATCCGTGGAGGAAAACCTCAACCTGTTTGAACGGATGCGGGCCGGTGAATTCGAGGATGGCGCCCATGTTCTTCGCGCTAAAATTGACATGGCTGCCGCGAACATCGTCATGCGGGATCCCATCCTCTATCGGATTAAACGTGAACCTCACTATAGGACAGAAACGAAATGGGTCATCTATCCCATGTATGATTTTGCCCACTGTCTGTCCGACGCGTTGGAAGGCATCACCCACTCCATCTGTACACTGGAGTTTGAAAACAACCGACCTCTATACGACTGGATTGTAGGGAAACTTATTCCTGCCAACCGCCCGAAGCAGATTGAATTTGCCCGCCTCAGTGTGAGCTATACGGTGCTCAGCAAGCGCAGACTCATTGAACTGGTGCAAAAAGGTTATGTGCGGGGATGGGATGATCCGCGTATGCCCACTGTGACGGGAATGCGGCGCCGGGGCTACACACCGGAGGCTATCCGAAAATTCTGCGCCCAAATCGGCGTGGCCAAAAACGACAACTTGATTGATGTGGCTCTGTTGGAGCATTGCGTCCGCGAGGATCTCAATGAACGGGCGCCCAGGGTGATGGGTATCTTGAGACCTTTGCGGGTCGTGATTGACAATTATCCGGAAAACCAGACGGAGGATTTTGACTGCGCCAACCATCCCCAACGGCCCGAAATGGGAACCCGGAAAGTTCCTTTCTCGCGCGTTCTTTACATTGAGCGCGACGACTTTATGGAAGATCCGCCAAAAAAATACAACCGTCTCGCTCCAGGACGCGAAGTCCGTCTGCGCAATGCTTACATTATCAAGTTTGAAAGCATGGTGAAGGATGAGCAAAGCGGCGAATTGTTAGAAATCCACTGCACCTATGATCCCCAGACCCGCAATGCGCCGCCTGCGGACGGACGCAAGGTACCCGGTGTCATTCACTGGGTCTCAGCGGGTCACGGTGTGCCTGCGGAGGTTCGTTTATATGACAGGCTGTTCAATATCGAAGATCCAGGGAGCGAAGAGGATTTTATAAAATATCTGAACCCGGACTCACTTCAAACCGTGATGACCTGCCATGTCGAGCAAAGTCTGAAAAACGCCGAACCGGGGAGCCAATATCAGTTTGAAAGGCTTGGGTATTTTTGTGTTGATGAAGATACCGGAGCTGGCCGACTTGTATTCAATCGTGTTGTGCCGCTGAGGGATTCGTGGACCAAGATAGCTGCGGGAAAGTAGGAATTAAATATTGGCTGGGGAACAAGGATTCGAAGTTTGTATTTCGCCTTGAAGTATTTAATTTTATTTTATGTATTTTTGCCTATCGGCACGTTGTCGGCACGGACATTGTTTGTCGGTGGACGAAGTCATCTTGACAGAAGGTGTAAAGACGATCATAGGTCGAGACTTTCTTCCCGTAATTTTGTTTTTGCGCTTTTCCTTTGGTATGCAACACTTCAATCCGCAATAAACATTATTCGCGTCTAACGTTTTGTGGTCAAGATTGCCTTGACACACAAGACACCTCCCCATATACTCAGCCCAGCAAAAAGGAACTTATTATCAATCAATTAAATAAAGCCTAGTGATTCTTTTTCAAAGGAACGAGATGTGATATATTAATCCCCGGCAAGTTAGAAAAAATGAAGTTCAGATATTAATCTTTACCCTTCTTTCGACACATATGGTGAATTAAATGATAAAGAATTGGGCAATAAAATTAAGTATCCCTTTCTTCGTATTATTCGTGGTTTCCGGATGCGCTAGTCTGCCATTGCCGGAAGAGATGAAAGCTCAGGTTGCCACCTATCAGCTACCCAAGTTCCCGGAAGATGGTGAGGCGATAGTGTATATCGTCCGTCCATCATCATCCTACAAAGTAAGCATGCTCAATGTGTTTTTAGACAATCAGGATACGAAATCGGAAATGGGTTCCACGCTGGGACGCCAGTATATATATTTTAGTCTTACGCCGGGTGAACATAAATTATTATCAAAAGGCGAGAACTGGGCAGAAACCAATGTGTTTGCAAAAGCAGGGGATGTTATATTTATCCAACAGGAACCTGCCATGCCAATACTTAGGGGAGCGAGAAACAAACTCTTAAAGCTTAACGATTATGAAGGAAAATATCATGTTAAGACTCTAACTATGGGAACAACCATCAATCGCAATCAGCCAAATGTGCAGACACGAGAGGTTCAGGCAAGAATTGGACAAAATGCGAAAGCCAACACATATACAGGAAGTGTCACTGCTGGAAGATTTGCAAAAGGGATTGGGTTTTCCAACATGAACTACAAGCTTGAAGTTACCGCCGATAACGGTGACAAAACCACTTTCTATATAAGGTCCGATTCCAGAGTTATTGACGTTAATGGGAATCAGATCGATTGGAAAACCCTCTCCGGCTTCAAAGGCAGAAAAGTAGAAATAGAATATTTCACTATTACCGATGCGACAGGCGGCGACCCGTCTCGCAACGACTTCGCCTATGAAATCGGACAGAAGGGAGTACGCCTGCTGCGTTTTCTCGATTGATGTATCCTGGTTGCATACCACATATTTCGGCGATCATAAGGATCCTAAAGTGCACATTTCAATAGGTAAGAAGCATTATTTTCGACCACTTTCCCCAAGAGACAAAACCGGCGAATATAATCAGTTTGACGAATTCTGAAGAATACTCTAGAAGTACAAAAATAATAGTTATTGGAGGTGTTAAAATGTTTGAGGGACTTCTGCAACCGATGCACCTTATAATCATTCTGGTTATAGTTTTGATTATCTTTGGCCCGGGGAAACTTCCGGAATTGGGAGGTTCAATCGGTAAAGCGATCAAGGGATTTAAGCGGGCGATGAATGAACCCGAAAAAAAACCTGAGGAAGAAGAAAAGAAAATTGAAAAATAAACAAGGGATTAGCAGCGTTAAATCTATCAATGAAGAAAAATCTCCTTATACTCATTCTATTATTACTATCTGCAACCTTCAGGTCTTCAGTCTTGAAAATTATTCAATCTTTCAAATTGAAAGAATCATGCCTAAAATATCATCGCCTGAGCTGGTTTGGACTCTTCGGACAGGGAACAGGGCGCTATAAGTGTAAAGCTGCTCTGGGTTGATGATCATGCCGCAGCCTGTTTCTGCGCCAGTGAATCGAAGTAAACCATACTTGGCGTCTTCC
>Ga0209310_1000532_pt1 | contig 41196 bp, 43 predicted proteins | sample AD_UKC030_MetaG_FD_184415 | JGI IMG/M metagenome (GOLD analysis project Ga0209310, IMG submission 184415) | Active sludge microbial communities of municipal wastewater-treating anaerobic digesters from USA - AD_UKC030_MetaG (SPAdes) (version 2) | ecosystem: Engineered > Bioreactor > Anaerobic >...
CAAGTACCATTTACTACAACCCGGCCGGTATGACCGAACTGGGCCGTGGCGCGATTTCTGGCGGCTTGGTCGCCGTCAAAACCAATTTTGAGTTTAGCAACAACGGCTCGATCACGCCGGGTTTCACGGGTGATGGCGGTAATGGCGGCAACTGGGGTTTCGTTCCGAACGCCTACGGTTCGTGGCAAGTTAGCAAGGATATCTACATCGGCCTCGGCATCGGTGCGCCCTTCGGTCTCAAGACGAAATATGACGGGCCGTGGATCGGTTCGGCACACAGCAACGAATTCGACATCAAGACCATCAACCTCAACCCGTCGATCGCTTGGCGGGTGGCGGACTGGGTGTCGCTTGGTGCCGGCATCAACTGGCAGCGGATCGATGCGACGTACAAGCGAGCGGCAGGCGTGGCGGCTAGCCCGCGAGTCACCAATTGCGCCGCCGTCGCGCCAACCAGTCCGCTTTTCCCGGCGGCGGTGCCGTGCCAGTCCAGCGTCAAGCTCGAAATGGACGATGATGCCTGGGGCTGGAACGTTGGTGCTTTGTTCAAGCCGGCGGAGCAGACCAAGATTGGTGTCTCTTACCGTTCCAAGATCAAGTACACCGCAACCGGCAACGTTTCCGTCTCGGGCCCGAGCGCTGCGCTCAATGCCAGTCGTAGCAGTAATATCGAGGCTGATATCGATGTGCCGGACACCTTCATTCTGAGCTTGTCGCAGGGTATCGGCAACCAGTGGGAACTGCTGGCCGACGTTTCCTGGACCGGTTGGAGCAGCATTCCGTACGTCGATATCGTGCGTACCTCGGGCGCGCTGAGCGGGCAGCAGGCGCAACTGCTCAACACCAAGTTCGATGACGCCTGGCGTTTCGCGCTCGGTGCCAACTATAAGGTGAATGACGATTGGAAGCTGCGCTTCGGTATCGCCTACGACCAGACGCCGGTGCCTAGCGCCCAATACCGCCTCGTTTCGCTTCCCGACAACGACCGCACCTGGTTCAGTGCCGGTTTTCAGTGGAAGCCGGCCAAGGATATGGCGCTCGACGTTGGTGCGGCCTATCTGTACGTGAAGAATGCAGATATCAACAACGATCTGCGTGCCGAAGGGAAAGGCTTGGTCAAGGGCTCGTATGACGACAGCGCCTGGTTGATTGGTACCCAGTTCTCGATGTTCTTCTGATTCGAATTTCCTTGCGTTTTTGCCCCGGCCAGTCCGGGGCTTTTTTTTGAGTATTTCTTCTAAAAAAGGCGTTGACCGTGCTGGTCTCTACTCTATAATTCAAACGTTCGTTTTAGTTTAGCGAAGCAGTCAAAAAGACCATCAAAGGAGAACCGCTTGAACAAACTGATCGTGAAGAAAGCCGCCGTGCTTGGTGCCGGCGTGATGGGGGCGCAGATTGCCGCGCACTTGGCCAATGCCAACGTGCCGGTCGTCCTGTTCGACCTGCCGGCCAAGGAAGGCGACAAAAACGGCGTCGTCAAGAAGGCGCTGGATGGGTTGAAAAAGCTCGACCCGGCGCCGCTGGCGAGCAAAGGCAAGCTGAAGTTCATCGACGCCGCCAATTACGACGAGAACCTGCCGCTGCTCGCCGAATGCGATCTGGTGATCGAGGCCATCGCCGAGCGCATGGATTGGAAGAACGACCTCTATTCGAAAATTGCCCCGTTTTTGTCGTCGACCGCAATCATCGCCTCCAACACCTCCGGCCTGTCGATGAACGCGCTGGCGCAAGGGCTGCCGGAAGCGGTTCGCCCGCGCTTCTGCGGTATCCACTTCTTCAACCCGCCGCGCTACATGCACCTGGTCGAGATAATCGGTACGCAAAGCACCGATGCAAGCACGCTCGACGCGCTGGAAACCTGGCTGACTTCGCGCTTGGGTAAAGGCGTGATTCGCGCGCTCGATACGCCGAACTTCGTTGCCAACCGTATCGGCGTGTTTTCGATTCTCGCCGTCATGCACCACACCCAGGCCTTCGGCCTCGGTTTCGATGAAGTCGACGCGCTGACCGGCCCGAAGATCGGCCGCCCGAAGAGCGCCACCTACCGCACGGCGGATGTCGTCGGTCTCGATACGCTGGCCCATGTGGTCAATACCATGCAGTCCACGCTGCCGAATGATCCGTGGCATGCCTATTTCCAAAATCCCGCCTGGTTGCAGGTGCTGATCGCCAAGGGCGCGCTGGGCCAGAAAACCCGCTGCGGCATCTTCCGCAAGCAGGGCAAGGAAATTCAGGTGCTCGACCTGGGCGCACAGGACTACCGTGCGTCGGCTGGCGCCATTGCCGACGAGGTGGCCGCCATCCTCAAGATTCGCAATCCGGCCGAGAAGTTTGCCGCGCTGCGCGCTTCGGCACACCCGCAGGCCCAGTTTCTGTGGGCCATTTTCCGCGACATCTTCCACTACGCCGCGGTGCAGCTGGAAAGCGTTGCCGACAATGCCCGCGACCTCGATTTCGCCATGCGTTGGGGCTTCGGCTGGGCGCAGGGTCCGTTCGAAACCTGGCAGGCCGCCGGCTGGGCCGCTATCGCGCAAGCCATCGCCGCCGACATCGCCGCCGGCAAGTCGATGAGCCAGGTCGCACTGCCGGCCTGGGCGCTGGAATCCGGTCGTACCGGCGTGCATACCGCGCAGGGTTCCTACTCGGCGAGCAAGAATGCCTATGTCGCCCGTTCGACGCTGCCGGTCTATCAGCGCCAGTTGTTCCCCGAGCGCGTGCTCGGGGAATCCGCACCGACGCCGGAAAAATCCGGTGAAACGCTGTACGAGAACGACGGTGTCCGTTTGTGGAAGTTGGCTGCGGTCGACGACAAAATCGGCATCATTTCCATCAAGTCGAAGATGCACACCATCGGCAACGAAGTGCTCGACGGCGTCATCGCCGCCGTGCGTCAGGCCGAATCGACGCTTGATGGCGTGGTCGTCTGGCACGAGGCGCCCTTTGCCGTCGGCGCCAACCTGCAGCAGGTAGGCGAAGCCTGTGCTGCCGGAATGTTCGACATTCTCGAAGCCACCGTCGAAAAATTCCAGCGCGCCTCGCAGACGCTGAAGTATGCACAGGTGCCGGTGGTGACTGCGGTGCAGGGCCTGGCCCTGGGTGGCGGTTGCGAATTCGTGATGCATGCCGGCAAGCGCGTCATGGCGCTGGAGAGCTACATCGGCCTCGTCGAAGCCGGGGTCGGCCTGATTCCGGCCGGCGGCGGCTGCAAGGAATTCGCCGTGCGCGCCGCCGAGTGGGCCGCGCAATCGGCGACGCCGGGCGAGGTGTTCAATTACCTGCAACCGGTGTTCCAGACCATCGCCATGGCCAAGGTTGCCAAGAGTGCGCAGGAGGCCGTCGATTTCGGCTTCGCCAAGCCTTCCGACACCATTCTCTTCAACGCCCACGAACTGCTTTTCGTCGCCATCAAGGAAGCGCGCGCCATGGCCGATGCCGGCTACGCGCCGCCGCCGCTGGCCCGCGCCATCCCGGTCGCCGGCAAGAACGGCATCGCCACCTTCGAGATGATGCTGGTCAACATGAAGGAAGGCGGCATGATTTCCGCCCACGACTACAAGGTCGCCAAGTCGGCCGCCATCGCCCTGTGCGGCGGCGAGGTCGAGACCGGCAGCCTTGTCGATGAGGAGTGGCTGATCACCGTCGAACGCCGCCTGTTCGTCGAACTGCTGAAAACCCCCGAAACCCAGGCCCGGATCAAGCACATGCTGGAAACCGGCAAGCCGCTGCGTAACTGATCGGGTCGAGGAGATAAATAGAATGAGCAAACAGATTCAAGAAGCCTACATCGTCGCCGCCACCCGTCTGCCGGTCGCCAAGCGCAACGGGATGTTCAGGAACGTGCGGCCGGACGACATGCTGGCCGCCGTCATCAAGGCCGTCGTCGCGCAGGTGCCGGGCATCGACCCGGCGCGCATCGGCGACGTCATCGTCGGCTGTGCCATGCCGGAAGCCGAGCAGGGCATGAACGTCGCCCGTATCGGCCTGCTGCTGGCCGGCCTGCCGATTACCGTGCCGGGCATCACCATCAACCGTTTCTGCTCCTCCGGGGTGCAGGCGGTGGCCGATGCCGCCAACCAGATCCGCCTCGGCCTGGCCGACGTGATGATCGCCGCCGGCACCGAGTCGATGAGCGTGATGCCGCAGATCATGGGCAACAAAATGTCGATGAACCCGGCCATCTTCGCCAACGAGGAAAACCTCGGCATCGCTTACGGCATGGGCCTCACCGCCGAGAAAGTGGCGCGCCAGTGGAACATCAGCCGCGAACAGCAGGACGCCTTCGCGCTGGCTTCCAACCAGAAGGCCTGCGCGGCCATCGCCGCCGGTCATTTCAAGGCCGAGACGACACCCTATGCGATCCGCGAAAGCCTTCCCGACCTGAAAACCGGCGAAATCAAGCTGCGCGAGCGCACCGTCGATACCGACGAAGGCCCGCGTGCCGATGCCTCGCTGGAGCGCTTGGGCAAGCTGAAGCCGGTGTTTCATGCGCGCGGTTCGGTCACCGCCGGCAACTCGTCGCAGATGTCCGACGGCGCCGGTGCCGTGATGCTGGTCTCCGAAAAGGTGCTGAAGGAACACAACCTGACGCCGCTGGCCCGCTTCGCCGGCTATGCGGTCGGTGGTGTGGCTCCGGAGATCATGGGCATCGGGCCGATCGCGGCGATCCCGAAGGTGTTGGCGCAAGTCGGCATCTCGCAGGATCAGCTGGACTGGATCGAACTCAACGAAGCCTTCGCCGCGCAATCGATAGCCGTGATGCAGGAACTGGGCATCAACCCGGACAAGGTCAATCCGCTCGGCGGCGCCATTGCGCTCGGCCACCCGCTGGGGGCGACCGGGGCGATCCGTATCGCCACCGCGGTGCACGGCCTCAAGCGCACCGGCGGCAAGTACGGCATGGTGACGATGTGCATCGGCACAGGCATGGGTGCCGCCGGCATCATCGAGCGAGTTTGAGAAATTGACACGAGCGACCCGTCTCCGTCGTTGCGCAGTGCTCACAAGCTCGCCTACCAAAAGGTATGTCTCGCTTGTTGCACGCTGGGCGCCTCGGATCCGGGCCGCTCGTGCCAATTTCGAGGTGCAGCGATGAAACCCGCCTGGCTGGCGAAAGTGCCTTCCGCCTGGCGGGCGCGCATGGTGCGGATGGGGTTCAACCTCCATCCCGCCTTTCGCGGCACGGGCGGGCGCGTCGAGCATGTCGCGCCCGATCTTTCGCATATCCGCATCCGCCTGCCGCTCAGTTGGCGCACACGCAACGTGGTCGGTTCGATCTACGGCGGCTCGCTGTTCGCGGTGACCGACGGCGTGCATCCGATGATGCTGATGTCGGCGCTCGGCGAAGACGTGATCGTCTGGGACAAGGCGGCCAGCATCCGCTACCGGAAGCCGGGCTACACCACGCTGTATGCCGATTTCTTGCTGGATGCCGACGAGGTGGCGGCGATCCGCGCCGCGCTGCGTAATACCCCCGAACTGGATCGCACTTATCAGGTCGAGTTGAAGGACAGTCACGGCACGGTGCATACCGTCGTCGAGCGTACCGTCTATATCGCCGACAAGAATCACTACCGGCAAAAAAACACCGAAGGAGACAAAACAAGATGATTGCGCATTCCGTAAGAATGGCCGCGCTGCTCGCCGCGCTGCTGGCGGTGCCTGGCCTGCAGGCGGCCGAGGTGGCCGGGGTCAAGGTGGACGAGCAGATCAAGGTCGGCGGCAGCGAATTGGTGCTCAACGGCGCCGGTTTGCGTACCAAGGTCTTCGTCAAGGTCTATATTGGGGCGCTCTATGTCAGCCAGAAAGCCAACACGCCGGCTGGCCTGCTCGATGCCACGACGCCGCGTCGCATGAACCTGCGGATGTTGCGCGATGTCGATTCCGATTCGCTCTACGGCGCCCTGCGCGATGGCCTCAAGGACAATAACAGCGACGCCGAGCTGGCCGCGCTGAAAGGGCCGGTGGATCAGTTCGCCGAGATCATGAAGAAGATCGGCACCGCCAAGAATGGCGATACCGTATCCCTCGATTTCACCGCCGACGGCGTTGGCGTAAGCTTGAATGGAGAGGCGCGCGGCAAGGTCGCGAGCGCGCCTTTTGCCAGGGCCTTGCTCAAGGTCTGGTTGGGAGAGAACCCGGTGGACGGCTCGCTCAAGAAGGCGCTGCTGGGTGGCTGAATAATCAAGCGTGGAGAGAGACAAAATGGACAAGATCTGGATCAAGAACTATCCGCCCGGGGTGCCCGAAGAAATTAGCATTTCGCACATCTCGTCGCTGGTCGACCTGTTCGAGGAAGCCTGCCGCAAGCACGCGGACCGGGTGGCCTATATCTCGATGGGCAAGGAGATGACCTATCGGGAAGTGGACAACCTGTCGCGTGATTTCGCCGGCTGGCTGCAGTCGCTGGGTTTCGGGAAGGGCGATCGTGTCGCGCTGATGATGCCGAATGTGCTGCAGTACCCGGTGGCGCTGTTCGGCACGCTGCGCGCCGGCTGCGTGGTGGTCAATGTCAATCCGCTCTATACGCCGCGCGAACTCGAACACCAGCTCAAGGATTCCGGCGCCAAGGCGATCGTCATCCTCGAAAATTTCGCGACCACCCTGGAGCAGGTGCTGGTCAAGACCGATGTCAAGCATGTCGTGGTCACGCCGATGGGCGAGATGCTCGGCCTGCTCAAGGGCACGCTGGTCAACTTCGTCGTGCGCAAGGTCAAGAAACTGGTGCCCGCCTGGTCGCTGCCGGAATCGATTACGTTCACGACGGCGCTCGCCACCGGTCGCCGTCATGGCATGGACAAGGTCACGATGACGCGGGAAGACCTCGCTTTCCTGCAATACACGGGCGGAACGACCGGTGTCTCGAAGGGCGCCATGCTGACCCACGCCAACATCAGTTCCAACGTGATGCAGGCCTACAGCTGGATCAAGCCGGTCGTCGTCGAGGGCGAGGAGTTCATCATCACGCCGCTGCCGCTGTATCACATCTTCGCCCTGACGGTGAGCCTGACCTTCCTGATGATCGGTGCGCGCAACCTGCTGATCGCCAACCCGCGTGACATTCCCGGTTTCGTCAAGGAATGGTCCAAGTATCCGGTGTCGGTTGCCACCGGCGTCAATACGCTGTTCAACGGCCTGCTCAACAACGCCGATTTCGCCAAACTGGACTTCTCGTCGATGAAGGTGGCGCTGGGCGGCGGAATGGCGGTGCAGGCGCCGGTCGCCGAGCGCTGGAAGAAGGTCACCAAATCGCCGCTGCTGCAGGCCTACGGCCTCACCGAAACTTCGCCGGCGGCCACCATCAATCCGCTGCACCTGAAGGATTTCAACGGTTCGATCGGCCTGCCGATCTCGTCCACCGAGGTCTCGATCCGCAGCGACGACGGCCGGGAAGTGCCTATTACCCAGGTCGGCGAAATCTGCATCCGCGGCCCGCAAGTCATGAAGGGCTACTGGCAGCGCGCAGAGGAGACGGCCAACGTGATGACGCCCGACGGCTTCCTGCGTACCGGCGACATGGGCTACATCGACCACGAGGGCTACGTGTTCATCGTCGATCGCAAGAAGGACATGATCCTGGTCTCGGGCTTCAATGTGTATCCGAACGAAGTCGAGGAAGCGGTCGCCATGCACGAAGGCGTCGGCGACGTGGCGGCGATCGGCGTGGCGGACGAAAACTCCGGCGAGGCGGTGAAGATCTTCGTCGTGCGCAAGGATCCAAATCTGAGTGCGGAAGAACTGATCGCTCACTGCCGCAAGCAGTTGACCGGCTACAAGGTGCCCAAGCATGTCGAGTTCCGCGCCGATCTGCCGCGCACCAATGTTGGCAAGATTCTTCGCCGCGCGCTGAAGGAGGGGGGCTGATGCCCATCCCGCCGACCTTGCACAAGGGTCTGGCGCTGCCCGTCATTTGCGCGCCGATGTTCATCGTCTCCAACCCCGAACTGGTCATCGCCCAGTGCAAGGGCGGGGTCATCGGTTCCTTTCCGGCGCTCAACGCCCGCCCCAAGGAAATGCTCGATGAATGGCTGACGCGCATCAAGGCGGCGCTGGCCGACGATCCCAATGCGGCCCCGTTCGCCGTCAACCAGATCATCCACCAATCCAACGAGCGCCTGGAACACGACATGGCGTTGTGCGTGAAGCACGAAGTGCCGTTGATCATCACCAGTCTGCGCGCCCCGAACGACATCGTGCCGCATGTGCATGCCTACGGCGGCCAGGTGTTTCACGACGTGATCAGCGTGCGCCATGCAGAAAAGGCGTTGGAAGCCGGCGTCGACGGGTTGATCCTGGTGTGCGCCGGGGCCGGCGGCCATGCCGGTATGCTCAGCCCGTTCGCGCTGGTCGGCGAAATCCGCAAGTTCTACAATGGCCCGATCGCGCTTTCAGGCGCCATCGCCAACGGCAGTGCGATTCTCGCCGCGCAGGCCATGGGCGCCGATTTTGCCTATATCGGCACCCGCTTCATCGCCACCCGCGAAGGCAACGCCCAGGAAGCCTACAAGCAGGCGATTGTTGACTCTGCTGCGGTCGACGTCGTTTACACCCCATATTTCACCGGGGTGCATGGCAATTACCTGAAGAAGAGCATCCTCGCCGCCGGCCTCGATCCGGACAACCTGCCGGACAAGGACAAGACCGCGATGAACTTCGCCTCCGCCGCCGGGGCCGCCAAGGCCTGGAAGGACATCTGGGGCGCCGGGCAGGGCGTCGGCGCGATCGACGACATCCCGCCGGCCGCCGAGTTGATCGCCCGCCTCAAGCAGGAATACCGCAGCGCCAAGTTGGCGCTGTGCAGCAACCCGTTCTGACATTCATAAAAAACCAAGGAGCAGCAAGATGAGCGATTACCGCGCACCAGTGAAGGATATGCGTTTCGTGATGGATGAGCTGGCCGGCTACAAGGAATTGAGCCAGTACCCGGATTTCGCCGAAGCTACGCCGGACATGGCCGACGCCATTCTCGACGAAGCCGCCAAGTTTGCCGGCGAAGTGCTGGCCCCGCTCAATCGCATCGGCGACCAGCAAGGCTGCAAGCTGACCGAAAATGGCGTCGTCACGCCGCCGGGCTGGAAGGAGGCCTACAAGGCCTTCTGCGATGCCGGCTGGAACGGCATCGCCTGTCCGCCCGATCATGGCGGCCATGGCCAGCCGGATACGCTGGCGGTGGCGGTCAAGGAAATGGTGTGCTCGGCCAACCTGTCGTTTTCGCTCGGCCCCTTGCTCACCACCGGCGCCGTCGAAGCCCTGCTGACCTGCGCCAGCGACGAACTCAAGGCGATCTATCTGGAAAAGATGGTCACCGGCGTGTGGACCGGCACCATGAATCTGACCGAGCCGCAAGCCGGCTCCGATCTGGCGCTGATCCGCTCGCGTGCCGAACCGCAGGCCGATGGCAGTTACAAGGTCTTCGGCCAGAAAATCTTCATCACCTATGGCGACCATGACATGACGGACAACATCGTCCACCTCGTGCTCGCCCGTCTGCCGGATGCGCCCCCGGGCGTGCGCGGCATCTCGATGTTCCTGGTGCCGAAGTTCATGGTCAACGCCGACGGTTCGCTCGGCGCGCGCAACGACGCCTACTGCGTCTCCATCGAACACAAACTCGGCATCCATGCCAGCCCGACCTGCGTCATGGCCTACGGCGACAACGGCGGTGCGGTCGGCTACCTGCTCGGCGAGCCGAACCGCGGCCTCGAATACATGTTCATCATGATGAACGAAGCCCGCCTCGGCGTCGGCCTGCAGGGCATCGCGCTCGGCGAGCGCGCCTACCAGCAGGCGCTGGGTTATGCCCGCGAGCGCAAGCAGGGCCGCGATGCGGTCACCGGCGAGGCGCTGGTCACCATCGACAAGCACCCCGACATCCGCCGCATGCTGATGCTGATGAAGAGCCGTGTCGAAGCCTGCCGCGCCATGGCCTACTTCACCTCCGGCCTGCTCGACCGCGCTCACGTCATCACCGATCCGGAAGAGAAGAAGCGTCAGCTCTGGCTGGCCGAATTCATGATCCCCATCGTCAAGGGTGGCGGCACCGAAATGGGGATTGAAGTCACCTCGCTCGGCATCCAGATCTACGGCGGCATGGGCTTCATCGAAGAAACCGGCGCCGCCCAGCACTGGCGTGACTCGCGCATCACCACCATCTACGAAGGCACCACCGGCATCCAGGCCAACGACCTGCTGTTCCGCAAACTGATGCGCGACCAGGGCGCCACCGCTCGCGTCGTCTTCGGCGAAGTGGCGGCCACCGTCAAGGCGCTCGCCGCCTCGCCGCGCCCCGAACTGCAAGCCATCGGCAAGCGTCTCGGCGAAGCCCTGCAAGCGTGGGTGAAAGCTACCGAATGGCTGGCTGCCAACGCGAAAACCGGCCTTTCCGGTGTGTTGACCGCAGCAGTTCCCTACCTGCACCTCGCCGTCACCGTCTCCGGCGGCTGGCTCATGGGGCGTGCCGCGCTGGCCGCTGCCGGCTACCTCGACAAGGGTGAAGGCGATCAGGTTTTCTACCGCGCCAAGATCGCCACCGCTCATTTCTACGCCGACCAGATGCTGCCGCAAGCCGCCGCCTACGGTGAGACGGTCAGGGCAGGGGATGCCGCCTTGGCCGGGATCGGCGACGACGTGTTCTAAGCGGCGCTAAAAGCCGGGGTGCAGCAAAGTGCCCCGGCTAGCCCCTGTTGCGGTCGACCCGGTTTTTTGGCCTGTTTTCAAATTGCCTGACGTTTCGATTCGGCTGGAATAAACTCTCCGACGAAGCGCAAATTCCATCCCCCATACGCTTGGCCGAAAGGAGCGCCAGATGCTCGAACTGAGACCGGGTTGCGAACGGTGCGACAAGGATTTGCCGCCGGATTCGACGGAGGCGCGCATCTGTTCGTTCGAATGCACTTTTTGCGCCTCGTGCGCCGACCATGCGCTTGGCGGCATCTGCCCCAACTGCGGCGGCGAGTTGCTGCCCCGTCCCCGGCGTCCGGCAGGCAAGCTGGCCAGCAACCCGCCATCGAGCGCGCGGGTCTACAAGCCTGGCGGTCATTGAGCTTCATTCACCGCTTGTCGCTTGGCAGGGGCTGGTCCATGATGTTCGGGCGACTTTCTCAACCCTTGGATAATTTCACGAGGACAGCATGAGTCTTACCGGTCAATGTCTCGGCGGTTCGGTCAAATCCGGAAATGCCGCCCAATCCGAAGGGCTGAGCCCATGCCTGACTGGGCTCGCAAGGCAATGACGCATGAAGCCATGCTGACCATCGACATCGTTGCCGACATCGTCTGTCCCTGGTGCTTCATCGGCAAGCGTCGGCTGGAAGCAGCCATGGCGCTGGTACGCGAGACGCATCCGGATTTTGTCTGCCGCACGCGTTGGCTGCCTTTCTTCCTCAATCCTGATACGCCGCCCGAAGGCGAGCCTTACCTGCCTTTCCTCGAGCGCAAGTTCGGTGGCCAGGCGCCGGTCGAGGCCTTGTTTGCCCGCGTCCGCGAGGCGGGGCGAGCTTACGGGATCGATTACGCCTTCGAGAAAATCCCCCTGCGCGCCAACACGCTGCGTGCCCACCGGCTGATCCACTGGGTTCAGCAACGGGGCAACGCCGATGCCGTGGTCGAGCGGCTGTTCGTTGCGCAATTCCAGCGCGGCGAGTACGTCGGCGACATTGCCTTGCTGGCCCAAATTGCTGCCAGCAGCGGCTACGATGCGGAAACGGTTTCGGACTACCTGCGGTCGTCGGCGGACGAGAATCTTGTTCGTACCACGGAGCGTCAGTTGCGGGCGATGGGCATCCGCATGGTGCCAACCTTCATTGTGGCGGGCGACAAGGTCGTTGTCGGTGCCGAAGATCCTGCCGTGCTGGCCGGCTGTATTCTCGATCACCTGACCCGGTCGCCTGGAAAATGACCTGATGCTTGCCAAGGAGACAAAATGACCACGACCAAAAAAGCCGCTGGAGCGACACGGAGCGCAAAAACGAAATCGACCGTTGCCGCAGCTGCGTTGGCCAAACCGCTGGATACCGTGAGCGGCCTCACCCGATCGCTGCGCTCATTGACCGAGCAGATGGTCGGTATGGCCGGAGCGGCTGTCGATACTTCGTTGGCCGCTGCGACCGGCTTGTTCCCGCATGGCGTGGCGTCGACCAAGGCGCTGGTCAAGGCCGGTGCCTTCCTGCGGCAGGTGCGCGAAGCGGCGGGCATTCCGCTCGACGATCTGGGGCAGGCGATCAATCTCAAGGATTCGGCGCTGCTCGAACTGGCGGAGACCGGCAAGATGGCTTTGCCGTTCGAGGTGATCCTGCGCCTGGCGGCGGTGCTGGCGCGCAACGATCCGGTGCCATTCGTGATGAACATGACCAAGGCCCACAGCCCGGCAATGTGGCAGATTCTCGAATCGTTCGGGGTCGGCCGTCTGGTCGAGCACGCCGGCCGCGAGCACGAATTCGTCAGCATCTACCGGGCGCGCGACGAGGCACGCAAGCTGACCGACGAAGAATTCGCCCGCGTGCGCAAGTTCGTCGAAACCGCCTTCGATATGGCCCTCGAATTCAACCGCGAGGCCAAGGCGCCGGCAAGGCGGAAATCGGCTGCGCGCGGGAAGAGCCACTAGCTCCCCTTCCGGCGGGGGGGGGGGCCAGTGAGCCAAGAAGCCTGATGAAAACTGGCTATTCCGACGGTTCGACCGCGACCAAGTGTCAGAAGCGGCAGTGAAATTTGTTCCCGGGATGAGTGAGTTCGGCTAGCAGCACGCTATCGCATCCGGTCTGCCTGTGGCATAGTGAGAAAAAATGTTGCAATGCAACAATAATTCTATGTCGCAAGGGGAATAGCATGTTCGATTTCTGGATCCAGTTCGCCCTGGTGTTGACCGCCATATTGATCGGTATCCGTCGTGGCGGCGTCGCGCTCGGCTTGATTGGCGGCCTTGGCGTGGCGGTACTGACCTTCGGTTTCCGCGTCGCGCCGTCCGAGCCGCCGATCACCGTCATGCTGATCATTCTTGCGGTGGTCACCGCTTCAGCGACGTTGCAAGTCGCCGGCGGTCTCGATTTCCTGGTCCAGCAAGCGGAGCGATTGATGCGTAAGCATCCGCAGCAGATTACCTTGCTGGCACCGCTGTCTACATTCATTCTGACCGTGTGCGTTGGCACAGGCCACGCGGTGTATTCGCTGCTCCCGGTGATTGCGGACGTGGCGCTGAAAACGAGAATCCGTCCTGAACGGCCGATGGCCATCGCCAGTGTCGCGTCGCAGATGGGCATTACCGCCAGTCCGGTTGCCGCGGCAGTGACGACCTTTCTGGCAATGACCGCCAAGACCAGCGAGCCGGTGACACTTGGCCAGATACTGATGGTGACGCTGCCCGCTGGCCTCGTTGGCGTCATCGCCGCCGCATTCTGGAGCATGCGGCGTGGCCTCGATCTGGACAAGGACCCGGAATTTCTCGAGCGAATGACGGATCCGGCGTTCCGCGCTTCCGTCGAAATGTCGGTGACGACGCTGGACAAGCAACTTCCGCGCGCCGCCAAATTATCGGTCATCCTCTTTTTCTCGGGCATCCTGAGCATCGTCGTGTTGGCGCTCTTCCCGCAGTTGTTGCCGATGGTGAAGGGCAAACCGATGCCGATGACGACGGTCGTTCAGGTCATCATGCTCTCCTTCGGCACATTCATCCTGTTCGCGGCCAACGTGAAGGCAGCTGCCATCGCCAAGTCGGAGGTGTTTACCGCGGGCATGATCGCCGTTGTTTCGATTTTCGGTATCGCCTGGATGAGCGACACTTTCGTCAAAGCCAACGAAACCTTCCTTGTCGACAACATCAAGGCCATGGTCGAGTACGCCCCCTGGACGTTTGCACTCGCCATGTTCGCTGTTTCAGCCTTCGTAAAGAGCCAGGCAGCGACATTGACCATCATGCTGCCCTTTGGGTTGGCGCTAGGCCTTTCGCCACACTTGCTCCTCGGTCTGATGCCATCATGCTACGCCTACTTTTTCTTTGCTTTCTATCCGAGCGATCTGGCGGCAATCAACATGGATCGCAGTGGCACCACGCGCATCGGCAAATACCTGTTGAATCACAGCTTCATGGTTCCCGGCTGGATCGGCGTCATCGTGTCGACTATCGTCGCCTACGGTCTGGCGCAGCTCTATTTCTGAGGCTTTCCACCGGCGAAGAGTTGTGTCGAGACGAAAAAAGAGAAAGTTGGTTCGGATCATCCGCCCGTCGACGGGCCCCTTGCCGTTGAAGCTTGCGGCGCGCTTCCTCGGGCAGTTGCTGGTCTTCAGCGATGCGAGTCGCCGGCGCCATGGCGGGCTGGCGGCGGTGTTGTTCGATGATCACGACCGCGAACCGGTCGTCGCCACCCGTTCCGTGGCCCTTGCCGGCAGCAACGAGCTCGAACTGCTGGCCGCCATTTTTGCGCTGGAAGAGGTGACGCGCCGTTTTCCGGGGCGGCCGGTGGCGCTGTTCTCCGACAACAGCGACGCGCTGGCACGGCTGACCCGCGCTGCGACGCTGGGCCTGGCCCAGGATTTGCCGCTGGCGGCATTGTGCGCTGCGCCGGGTGTGGCGGCGACCCTGGCCGCTGCGTCGTTCAACTGGGTACGTGGGCACGCCAGTTGTCGCGGCAATCTGCTGGCCGACCTGCATGCGGCGGTAGCGGCGGCTTGAAGCGCCTGTCGTAAACCTTACACGGGGTTGTCCCGGGAAAACCTGCCGAACGCCTTGGCGCAAGCCGTTCGCGCACTGGCGGCGTGTGGCATACCACTTGCATGACCAGGGCTTCGCTAACCTTCGAGCAAGCACTGCCATGAACAAGATCGGAATATTCTTCGGCACCGAAACCGGAACCACGCGGCTGGTCGCCAAGAAACTTCACAAGTTGCTGGGTGACGAAATCGCCGACAAGCCGGTGAATGTGAATCGCGTCACGCCGGAAGAGATGATGAAGTACGACGCGCTCATCCTGGGTACGCCAAGTTATGGCGAAGGGGAAATTCCCGGGCGCAGTGCCGGCTGCCTGGAACCGGGCTGGGAAGAGTTTCTGGCCCAGATGCAGAATCCGGATTTTTCCGGCAAGCGCATCGCTTTTTTCGGCCTCGGGGCGCAGGAGCGTTACGCCGACCGTTTTGCCAGTTCGTTGATGGCGCTGTACAAGGTGTTCGCCGGCTATGGCGCCGAACTGGTCGGCAGCTGGAGCACCAACGGTTATACCTTTCAGCATTCGGCAGCGGTCGTCGATGGCCGCTTCGTCGGGCTGGTGATCGACCAACGCACTCAGGGGATGTACACCGACGAACGCCTCGCCGGCTGGCTGGCGCAGGTCAAGCCCCTGCTGCTCGAGAAAATCGGGGTCGCGGCGTAGAGGCGAGGCCGCTCAGTTCTTCAGCAACTGGACGGCCGCCGCGTCGAGATCGGCCTTCTTGAGGAGTCCGAGCTTGATCTGGACGACCTGGCCGTTGCCGTCGATGAACACCGTGAAGGGCAGCCCGGCCTTGGTGTTGCCCAGCGCCTTCATCAGCGGAAAGCCCTGTTCCTTGGCGATGAAGACCGGGTAATCCATCTCGTAGGCCTTGGCGAATTCGCGGGCCGGTTCAGCCTTGTCTTCGATGCCGATGCCGAGCACCTCGATCTTGCCCTTGTGGGCAGCGCGGAACTTGATCAGCTCGGGAATCTCGGCTCGGCACGGGCCGCACCAGCGCGCCCAGAAATTGACGACCAGCGGCTTGCCCTTGTAGCGGCCCAGCGCCACCGGTTGATCGTCGAGATTGCTCAGGGTGGCGGCGAACAGCGGCGCCGACGGGGGCATTTCCTGGGCTGTTGCGGTCGACGTCAGAAAAAGGGCAAAAACCAGCGATACGAAAAGTGTTCTCAAGGCAGGTCGCCGCGACGGAAGATGAAGTAGCCGATGGTAGCACTGAGCAGCCCGAGCGCAGCCGGGTAAGCCAGCGCGAAGACCTTGTAGCCGGCCAGCCCGAAGGTGTCGAGAATCACGTAGGCCGAGGGGCCGAGGACGATCAGTTGCGGGTCGAAGAGCGCCAGCGCGGCGGTGCGGAAGACTTGCAGCGGGTTGATCAGCGCCAGCCCGACAGCGACTTCTGGCGCCACCTTGCCCTGGATCATGACGCCGAGCAGGATCAGGTCGAGGAAGAGCAGCAGCGTCAGCCAGACCATGAAGGCGGCGCCCTGCGCGATGTCGGTGCTGCGGGCGACGGCCGAGATCAGCATGCCGATGCCGAGGAAGCACATGGCCATGGCGGCGAGCAGCGCGGTGTAGTAGCCGAACATGTCCCATGGCACTTCGATGTCCTTGAAGCTGGCCCAACCGACGGCGCCGAGCATGGCGAGGAAGACCGGCGCGAAGACGACGATGTAGCGGCCGACGATCTTGCCCCAGAACCACGCCGACAGCGACACTGGCAACGACAACAGGTATTCGAAAACGCCGGCCTCGCGGTCGCCGGCCACCGAGCGGACTGTCGTAATCAATACGAAGATCGGCAGGATCGCCATCGTCAGCTGGATGTAGGTGACCAGCAGGCGCGACAGGCCGATGAAGCCGAGGACGCGCGATTCGGTGAGGCCGAACATGAAGAGCAGGGCGACTATGCCGCCGAAAACCAGCGTGTAGATCTGGAACCAGCGCGCGCGCAGCGATTCGACGATGTCCAGCTTGGCGGTGAGCCACAGTTGCTTCATTTTTTTAACCTTGCCAGAACGTGCTGGCGCATGTCGTTGAAGTCGACCGCGCCGCCTTGCGGTGTCGCGACGGCGGCGAAGTTGAAACCCATCGGCGAGCTGCGGGCGATGTAGTAGGCGTGCCGGGGATCGAGCCAGCGGATGCCCTCGCGGCTCTTGCTGTTTTCGTAGTCGGCGACCCACATCTGCGTCGCGGCATCGGCCAGCCAGGGGTATTTTTCGGCCTTGTCCCGGAGCCAGATGGCCATGCAGCCGGGATCGTCGAACTTGAACACGGTGTTGTCCGGGCCGCCGCGCATTTCGCCGACGAAGCGATGATCGGAAATCGCCATGCTGCAAACCACACAGGTGTCGCGATCCCACTTGATCGCCGTCATGCCTTCCGGCCAGCCCGATTTGCTACAGCCGGCGAGCAGCGCGGCCAGCGGTGTCAGCGCGAATCCGCCGACGGCAAGGCGGCCGAGAAATTGGCGGCGTGGATGGCTGCACATGTTCAACTCGCCGCTTCGGCCAGCGACATATCGCTGACCAGCGCGGTGTAACGGGAAACCATGCCCAGGAAACGCAGACGGTCGGGGCCGGCGATGTTGCCGGTCCATACCAGCTTGTCGTCGCTGGCCGTGAATTTCCAGGCATCGATGGCCTTGGCGAAAGCCGGCTCGAAACGCTTGATGACGATGCGGCAGGCCAGCGTGCCGGACAGCGAAACATCGTCCGCCACCTTGTCGTCGAGCACGACCTTGCCCATGTCCATCTCGATCACCCGATTGACCAGCGACGAGACTTCGTCGAGCCGGTGGCTGGAGATGATCATCGTCGCCTCGTTCTGCCGCTCGGCCAGCAGGTCGAAGAAAATCTTGCGCGCTTCCGGGTCGAGATTGGCAGCCGGTTCGTCCATCACCAGCACCTTGGCCTCGCGGCCGAGGGCGATGGCGATCAGCAGCTTCTGCTTCATGCCGCCGGAAAGGCGCACGAACTGGCGGGAGAGAACGCTCTCGATGTCGAGCCCGAGGCGCTTGGCGATGTCGTGAATGCGCTGCGGATCGGTGCCGCACAGCGACGCGGAAAAGTCGATCAATTGACCGACCGGCATCTTCAGCGGCGGCGGTAGTTGCGGTACGAAACCGATGCTGCCGAGGACGGCGGTGCGATTGCCGCGCGGGTCAAGCCCGTTGACCAGCACCGCACCATCGTAAGTGTATTCGCCCAGCAGGCAGCGGATCAGCGTCGTCTTGCCGGCGCCGTTGGAGCCGATCAGCGCCACCCGCTCGCCGAGTCCGATGTCGAGGCTGATGCCGTCAAGGACGCGCGCGCGCCGGAAAGTCTTGGCAACGTTGTTGAACTGGATCATGCGGCCGATTATAGGAGGGCTGTTGCGGTCGACATTGAATCTCGATCAAAAAACCGCGATGGATTTGGCCGCTTCACGTAGCGCACAAGGTAAGCGCTTTAACGGGCTTACGTGAAATTTGCGGTGTACGCTGACGTTACCGCCTTTGCGCGCGTTCCGACGCTGGTCAGGACACTCTCCTGGCGCGTGGCGCCGGAGCTGATCGCGCCGCGTCTCCATGCGGATGCGCCTTCTCGGCGCCTTTCCGGCGGATTCGTTACCTCTTGGGCGTCGCCGGATCGGGCGCACGCAAGATTTCATGCGCTGCTGTACTCGCTGCTACAGGTTGCTGAAAGAACATGCGGATCATGTGTCTTTCGCCCAGCACCCGGCCCAGTTCGCGGATCACGCAGTAGTTGAGAATGACGACAAGCAGGACGATCTGGAGTGCCCAGAAATGTGGCCATACGATTTCGGACAGCAGCTTTTCGTTCCCGGAAACGATTCCACCGGCCTCCTTGGCGAAGTCATAAAGCCGCTCCAGATAATGGATGAAGCTCGCGACCGCATAGTAAATGATCGTCTTCCAGACGATGTTGTAGATCAGCGGTTTCTCCGGAAATCGATTGATCGGCGGCCATAGATCGGCGAGCAAGACCGCCTTGCCAAGGATCAGCGCTGCGAGTGCGATTTGGGCAGACGATGAGACTGGTAGTCCCGTGCCTTGGGTCATAAGCACTCTGACCAATCCGACGATGTGCAGAGAGATGAAGAAGAATAGGGTTGGTGGCAAAACGGCCAGGAATTCTTCTTTCAGTTTCTCGATACTTTTGTTCACCGCGCTTACTCCCAACTATCACGGGCCATATTGTATTCAATAAGGAAGAAATCGCTTGCTCGTTGCGCGAGCGGTTGATTTGCAATATATATGATGCGCGAATCGACGCGAAAACTGATTACATGGAGGTCCAAATGCAAGCAATTTCCGGTCATCAATTTGGCACTGCCAGCGCGCATGCGAATGGCCTTCCGGCCAGAACGCATGGGCGGGCTGCACTTGCGATTGTTCGGAAGTGGATTGTTGCATTTGCCGGGGTGCTGTGGATTGCCGTTGCCCCCACGCCGGCGGCTGCACAGGGCCATCCTGAGTTGGAAGCCAATGCGCGTGCGGCCCTGAGCAGCCTTGAGGCGCGCCACCCCATGGCTGCATTCCTTGCCAAGCGTGCAGTCGCGATTCTGGTGTTTCCGGAAGTCACCAAGGCTGGATTCCTGATCGGCGGCGAATATGGCAATGGCGTCATGTTTCGGGGCGGCCGCTTCGCCGGGCACTACAACACTGCCGGGGTCTCCTACGGGCTGCAGGCCGGGGCACAGACTTTTGGCTACGTCATGTTTTTCATGAACGAGCGGGCTCTGGAAGCCTTGAATGCCGCGAGCGGTCTGCAGGTCGGCGTTGGCCCGAGCGTCGTCGTGCTGGACCAGGGAAAGGCACAATCACTCACTTCCGAGACGCTCACAAGTGATGCCTACGCCTTTGTCTTCGGCCAGCAAGGCCTGATGGCGGGTGTGGGTCTGGAAGGCACCAAGATCACCAGGCTTAAGCAGTAAGTTAAAGCGGGCTGACCTCGAACCGCCGGGTGCGGGCGAGCTCGCTGACTTGTCGCAGTCCATTCCAACGAAGCGCAGAAAGCTGCTTGAATGCTTAGCCACCACCCGATCTTCGTCATTTTCGTCGTAGCCGTGGCAGCGCCGCTGCTGGCGCAGACACGCCTCGGGTCACGCGTACCCGTCGTCGTCATCGAGGTATTGCTCGGCGTCCTCATCGGGCCGCACGTCCTGCAATTGATCGAGAATGACAGCTTCCTGGCGACAATGCGCTCGGTCGGTATGGTTGCCGTGATGTTCATGGCAGGTATGGAGATCGATTTCAATCGCATCAAGGGTAAACCGCTGTCGCTCGCGACACGTGGCTGGCTTTCGTCGGTCGTGCTGGCGGTGCTCGTCGTCGCGGTGCTGCATGTCATTCCCGACGTTCAGGCGCCAATGATGGTGGTCATTGCCTTGACGACGACCGGCCTGGGTACGCTGCTGCCTATCCTGCGTGACAGCGGGCAACTCGAAGCGCCGTTCGGACGTATGCTGCTTGCCGCCGGAACGCTTGGTGAGGTCGGTCCAATCGTCGCCGTGTCACTGGCCCTATCCAGCCGTTACAGCACGTGGCAGGAGTTCCTGTTCCTGCTCGTGTTCCTCGGTCTCGTTGGGCTCGCCGCAGCGATCGGCGTGGGGGCCAGGCCGCCCAAAGTCATTTCGCTCCTGAGCCGCACGATGCATGCGAGCACGCAATTGCCGGTCCGCCTGTCCTTGATGATTCTCGGCGGTCTGGTGCTGATCGCGAACGAATTTGGCTTCGAAGCGGTTTTCGGCGCATTCGCCGCCGGGATGATCGTCGGGCTCGCGACGCGCGGGCCGGATGGCGAAGCGTTTCGGCTCAAGATCGACGCTGTCTGCTTCGGCTGGTTCGCGCCGTTCTTCTACGTGGGAACGGGTATCGCGTTCGATGTCGGTGCGCTTACCCGCGATCTCCCGACGATGCTCCTGTTGCCGACCTTCCTTGTCTTGTTCCTTCTCGTACGGGGGTTGCCCGTACTCCTTTACCGGCGTGACCTCGCGAAGGCTGAGTTGCTGCCCTTCGCGCTGTCTATGTCCGTCACCTCGCTCGGCCTCGTCGTCGTCATTACCCATGTCGGTCTGCAGACCAACCACATGAGCCCCGACGTTGCGCGGGCGCTTGTCGGTGCTGCGCTTCTATCATTACTGGTTTACCCGACGCTGTCCCGCGTCTTGTTATCGCGGGCACAACCGGTGGCCTCGCCGGTTCAGCCGGACTGAGGCCCAAGCGCCGTCACCAAGGATTCGGCACGCCCGATCAAACCTTGGCGACAAATGTCCAGCGCAGAGGGTAGCCAGCCCACGCCCGTTGCGGTCGACCGCCAGAAAAGGCCAAAAATCAAACCGGCTTCGATTGCCGCTTGCCGGCCACTGCCGACGGCCGGTACCGCCCTTTACGAATGTTTGCATTCATTAACCGCGCATAACGCCGGTTGAGCCGACTATACGTCTGCAGGCAAGGGCGCGCCGGCCGATGGGTTGGCGGAAGGAGTATTCCTCGCGCGGCTGTCCAGCGAGTTCCCGAGTGCGACAAGTTTCTGATCGAAAAACCATGGTCGACAACATCAATGCCCCGTTCGTTTCTTCCAGCTTCCATGCGGCATGGCCCGTTTGCGTGGCGCGTATGCCCCGGTTCGTGAAATCCATCTACGCTGTGCTGCGGCAAAGCTCCTCAGCGGGCGAGTCGCCATTCAGCCGCTGCCCGATTTTCATTTACCGGCCAGCACAGCGATACGATATTCAGTCGTTTGCACAAGAGCGGCTGCAACAGGGCGTCTTCTTTTCACTGAGCTTGCCCCGGAAGCCGGGTCGTCATCCGTTGATTGTCTACCTCCAGGCCCGTTCGGAGCCGGCGATTTTCAACCAGGAACTGCACCGGGTCTGGGTCGAGGCAGGCTATGCTCTCGTCGTCGTTTCGCATGAAGGCGACACCTCGCCACTTCAGGAGGGGCACCCGAAGGTGATCGATGGCGAATATGTACGCGTGGTTCGGGATCTGCTTGACCACTTGCGGGAGCGGGATGGTGCTCCGTTCGATCGGATCGATTTCGGAACCGTGGTGATTGCCGGTACGGCCATCGGCGCGGATGTTGCACGGAGACTGGCCGATGCCTGCAACAGCGTTGATCCTTTGAGTACCCACGCGGATTTTCCGGATTTGCTGGTCATCGCGGATGCCGACACCCGCCAGTTTTCCGACAATGATTTTGCCGGCGCATCGCCTGGTCACGGTCTGGTGATTGTTGTTCCCGGCGGGGACGGCCTGGGCGGCATGATTCGCCATGACTTCCATCCCCTACCCGCGCAGGGCGATGGAACTCGCGCTGCTGTCCCGCTGATCCCCACTCGGGCGGTTATCAGGCACCTGAGCCTGGGTTTTCTGGATGCCGCCGTGAAAAAGGATCAAACCGCGATCGAATGGCTGGAATGCGACGCCGGGCGCTGGCTGGAACCGGTCGGCGACTTGCATTTCGGCTGACAGGGTTCAGCCAAGCGAGTCGGTTGCGGTCGACCGCCAAAAAAGGCCAAAAATCAGGCCAGCTTCGACAGCCCCTTGACTTCGAAACTCAGCGAGCCGGTCGGGCAGGTGTCGACACACAGACCGCAGCGCGTGCAGTCGGGGCCGATTGGCACTTCGGTGTCGACGGCGCGGCCCTTGATGACGGTATCGAGCACGTGCGGCACCAGGCAGACCTTGCGGCAGTCGCCTTCGTGGAAGCAGCCGTCGAGCTTGTACTTGATGCGTACCGGCGAAATGATGCCGACGACGCCGTAGGTCAGGCCGATCGGGCAGGCGTAGCGGCACCAGGCGCGGCGCGAGAAGAAGATTTCGAAGACAAGCAGGGCGACGACCCAGAGCAGCGCGAGGCCGGGCCCGTAGATCAGGGCGCGCGAGAGGATACCGGTCGGCGAGATGGCCTCGAAGACGGTGTAGCCGGTGGCCACGGCGAGCAGCGCAAAGACGACCCAGAACACGGTGCGCAGGCGGCGGTCGATGGTCTGGTCGGTGACCAGCTTCTTTTTCGCCAGGAAGAGATGAATCTTCTCGGCCAATTCAGCGACCAGATGGTAGGGGCAGACCCAGGAACAGAAGGTGCGCCCGCCAAGCAGCACCCACAGCACCAGCACGGTGCCGGTGCCGATCAGCAGGTTGTTGATGATGTGCTTGTGGGCGAGCATCACCTGCAGCGCGGAATTGAGGTCGATCAGGTGGAAGCCGACGAAGCGCGAGGCGGTGAGCGCGCCTTCGAGAATCTGGATGTCGAGGGCGAAGGACAGGGTGAATAGCAGGTTGGCAAAAATCAGCGTCGCCCAGCGGCGATTGCGCCAGGTGTTTTTGTGCTCGGCGTGGGCGCGGGCGTGCAGGTTCTGGGCGATCAGATCGCGATTGCCCTTCTTGTAGAAGTGGATTTTCTGCGCAGCTGGAGTGATTTCGGTGGGTTTGCTCGGCTCGTTGCCGAACAGCACCTTGATCTGGTCGACGAAACGCCGTTTCAGGACATCGCTCATGTTTTCCAGACCTCGCGGGCTTCGACGGTGATGGCAGTAGGTTCGACCGGGCAGACCATTTCGCAGACGCCGCAGCCGACGCAGGGTTCATGCACGACCGGTGATTTGCGCTTGCTGCCATCGGGGGCGAAAACGGTTTCGATGGAGATGGCGCCCTTGATCGGGCATTCGCGGACGCAGAGGTCGCATTCGGGCACGTCGTAGGGGTGGTCGGCGATCTTGATCGGCTTCCAGCGGTCGACGTCCATGTAGCGCATGGTGCCCTTGAAGTCGGGGCCGCGCGTCTGGCCCTTGAAACCTTTGCCCTGAATCGCCAGGCAGGCTTCGGGGCGGGTCAGGCGAGCGACGCCCATGCGCTCGTTCAGGTTGAGTGTCGGCTCGGCATCCTTTTCCTTGGCCAGCAGGATCGGTTTGGCTGCCAGCGCCGCGCCGGGGCGCACCGCCAGGAAGGCCGGCTTGTGGTAGGTCAGCGAGCCGGTCGGGCAGGCGAGGACGCATTGCACGGCATCGCAGGAAAAATCGCAGGCTTGCTGCCGGGCTTCGATGTAAGGGGTTCCGACGCCGACACCGTCGATCAGGTCGGCGAGCTTGATGGCCGACACCGGGCAGACCTGGACGCATTGACCACACTTGATGCAACTGGCGAGAAAGTCCCGTTCATCAAGCGCGCCGGGTGGGCGCAGGCGTTTTTTCTGCGAATAGATCAGCGGCAGAAAACCGGACAACCCGGCGCCAAGCACACCGCCGGTGAGCAGGAGGGTGCGCAGCACGCGGCGCCGATTGGTCTGGCGTTTCGAGATCGAAACTGCAGGAGTCGAGGCAGGTGGCGGCCTGCGATCGTTATCGTTGTCGCTCATGATTTAGCCGTTCTGTCGGGCTTGGCGAAGCGGGGAACCAGGTCGCGCAATTGAAGTTCCGGAGAGGAGAAGGGCGCCAGGCGCTCGAGAAAGTCGAGCAATTCAAGGACCGGTGAGGTCTTGAAGAATTGCGCGGTCGGCGTTTCGATCCAGATCTGGTCGGCGTAGGAATAAAGCTCGAAGGGCGTATCGCCGATGCCATCGCCGTTGCGGTCGAAGCCCTGATAATCGGCGAAGTAATTGCCTTCCCACTGGTTCTTGTCGGCCACGCCGCGGCCCATCTGGACGACGTCGGTCAGGTTGCCTTCGAAAATGTTGCCCTTGAGGATATTGCCGCCCAGTTCGCTGGTGAAGCGGATGGCAATGCCGTTGAAGGCGAAACGGTTGTTCTTGAAGCGGATGGTGGTGTCCGGCTCGAAGGGGGAAAGATCGGAGCCGACGCCGATGGCGCAATAGATGATTTCGTTGTTTTCGACGTCCGAATCGCTTGATTCCTTGAAGCCCAGCCCCATCCCGGTGGCGCCGGTGGCGTGCGAGATGATGTTGTTGCGCAGGTGGACGCGCTCGGTGTACATCAGGTAGACGCCGACGGCGTTGTCGTAGAAGGAGTTGCCCTCGACGATGCTGTCCTTGGCGAACATGAAGTGGATCGAATAGCGGCTGCGTTTGCCGATGTTGCCGCGATAAATGTTGTTATTGGCGTACCAGGCGACCATGTCGCGTGAATCGACGATCTCGTTCTGCTCGATCAGGTTGTGGTGGCTGTACCAGAGGCGCAGCCCGTCGCCGCGCACGCCGAGTTCGAAGGGCTTCGAGCTGATGCGGTTCTCGCGGATGACGTTGTGGTTGGCCTGCTTGAGGTCGATGCCGAACAGGCAGTCGTCGATCACGTTTCCTTCAATGACGTGGTGGTCACCGCGCACATTGAGACAGGCGTCGTCGCTGTCGTGCGAATCGCCGGAGCCTTTGAGACGCACGCCGCGCAGGGTCGTGCCTTTGGTGTCGATCACGAAGACGGTGCCCTTGCCGCCGCCGTCGACGGTGACCTTGCCGCCGCCGTCGATGATCATTGGCTTGTCGACCAGCACCGGGCCGGCGTAATCGCCGGGGGGCGGCTTGAGAACCGAACCGGCGGGCGCCGCGTCAATCAGGGTCTGGAACCAGGGAATGTCGGTACGGTTGGGGGCGGAGGGGCGGATCGCCTTTTCGGTCGATGAGCCCCAGTTGGCCGCCAGGTTGGGCTTGCCCATGCCCTCGGTCGATTGCGATGCTGCCAGCCCTGCCACGCCGAGACTCGCGGCGATACCGAGAGCGAGCAAGGGGCGGCGAATGAATTTGAGCATCGCCTTACTCGGCGCCGCCTTCGCGCAGTTGCTTGCGGCGGATCAGCAGGGCCAGCATCATGCAGACGAAAATTATCACCAGCAGGCCATAGCCCCAGTAGGGGTAGGAGAAGGTCGAAAATTGCGCAACCTTGCCTTCGCCGAAGACGGTGGGCATGAAGGGCTTGACAGTGAAGGCGCCCCACGGGTGCAAGTTGTGGCCGAAGAACCACAGCCAGCCGGCGTAGGTGATGACGAAGAAGACGGGCAACAGGGCCGGCACCAGCGCCAGCAGCAACTGGAAGGAACGAATCTTGGCGACGCCGGCGATGACGATGGCCATCACGGCGATCAGGCCGAAGATGACGATCTGCGAAATGCTGCGCACGTTACTGCCCCAGTCCTTGATCCGTTCGGGGTCGCGGAAGAAGGTGCCTGACTCCTGCATGTAAGCCTGTACATGGCTTTCAAGATGACCCATGACGAACTGGTCGACCAGCATCCAGGCGGCGACGGCGGCGAAGCCTGCGGTCAACACCGCCAAGCGGGCCTTTTTCTTAGGCAGCGCAAAGGCGATCATCATCACCGCGAAGAAGCCGAAGAAGAACTTGGCCAGCGGTTTTTCGACCGGCGCGCCGGTGGCGATCGGGAACATGCCGACGTAGTGGTTGATGGTGTTCATCTCATGGACGCAGTCGAGGCCCTCGGCGCCCTTGTCGACGTCCTTCTTGGCATCGGTGATCGGGTTGTAACGCTCGTCGTCGTGGGCGAGATCCTTCTGGATGATTTCGCTGGCCATGCGCGTGCCCTTGCCGGCGGCCTTGCAGCCGTTGTAGACACCGTCGAAATGGAAGTGAATGCGGATGCCGTCGGGGAAGGCATCGGGCGGATAGTTGGGGGCGGTCAGCGAAACCCACCAGATCGGCGCGAAATAGGCGACGACCAGCGCCACGAGGGAAATGAAGGTGAGACCGGTGACGATCCTGTTCTGCTTGTCCATGGCGCTACTCTCTGTGTTGCATGTTGTCGGAAGGCATTCTGCGATGCCTGGAGGGGCGACCGTCCGCCGGGAGGCAGCCGGACGGTCGCGTGCTGCGAACTTACTTCTTCTTGGCGGTGCCAGCCTTCGGCTTGCACATGGCGCCCGGCATCACCAGGCTTGACTGATAGGCGGAAATCGCCACCAGCTGGTCGTTGGTGTAGGGCTTGATGACTTTCACCATGTCCGGGTTGGCATTGCGGCGATGACCGTCACGAATCTCGGTCATCTGGCGCAGCAGATACTTGTAGTGCTGGCCGGCGATCACCGGGTAGAACTTCTCCTTCTGGCCTTCGCCGGTCTTGCCGTGGCATTCCAGGCACTGCTTTTCGTACAGTTCCTTGCCTTGGGCGATCTTGACAGCGGCATCGGCGCCTTCGTACTTGCCGTGGTCGACCGGGATGCACAGGCTTTCGATGTAGGCGGCGGCATCGGCAAGTTCCTGCGGGTCGGTCAGGGTGGCGGCAAAAGGATACATCGTCGGGTTGTCACGCGTACCGGCACGAATGTCGGCCATCTGCTTGATCAGCACGGTCGTGTGCTGGCCGGCAAGCTGCGGGAAGGTGCCGTCCGGGCGGCCGGCGCCGGAGGGCAGGTGACAGGCGCCGCAGACTTCATAGGCTTCTTCGCCGCGCTTCTTGTCGCCCTTGAGCTTCAACGCCTCGGATTTCTCGCCACCGTCGGCATTCCACTTGTAGCTCTTCGCTTCGATACCGTCAGCATGAGGTGCGGGCGGGCCGGCGAAGGCGATGCCTGCGGAAAGCAGGCCAGCCAGCAATAGTGATATTTTCATGTTCAGTGTCCTTTTATGGCAGGTTGATCGGAACGCTGTGAGCATTGTCGGCCGATGAATATCAGCGTTCCTTGATGTGCGTCATAAGCCGGAAAAGCCGGCCAGAAGGCTCATTTGAGCTTCGACAGATAGTCGGCAATGGCCTTGATTTCTTCGTCGTTGACCAGGTGCATGACACCCTTCATGGCAGCGCTCTGGCCATTGGCACGTGCGCCGCTCTTGATGTCCTTCATTTGCTGTTCCATGTAGGCGGCGTTCTGGCCGGCGAGCTTCGGGTAATTCGGCATTAGTGGCTTGTTGCCGGTCGGGCCGTGGCAGGCGTTGCAGGTTTTGTCCTTGTACAGTGCCGCACCATCCATGGCAGCGATGGCGGGGCTGGCGACGATCGCGGCGGCGATCAGAGTCATTACAAATTTCATGGTTATTCCCTCCAGAATGTGAAACGGGGAGCAGATTGAGTCCGCTCCCCGATGTTTGCCTTAAGTCAGATCAAGACTTTCCGGCTTACTTGACCTTCTTGGCGCCGTTCTGCTCAAGATAGGTCTTGGCACGCAGACCGATGTCGGCCGCCTTGACCTGGTATTGCCAGATCTGCTCGGACCACAGGTTGGCCTGATCCCAATCCTTCTTGGCGGCAGCGGCGTCGGCCTTGCCCTTGGCTTCCTTGATCTTGTTGAGCTGGTCGGTTGCGTCGTCGACCATGTTCACCACATCCGGGAAGTCCTTGAAGTTGACACTGGTGATGTAACCCACCACGGAGTCGATGACAGCCTGGGTGTCGGCAATCTTCTTCAGCGTCGTCTTGTAGTCGGCTTCGGTGTAGCTTGCCTTGGCGCTTTCGCTCGTCTTGGTCGGCTTCCAGCCCTTCGGTTTGACCAGCAGGTAACCCTGCATTTCAAGGTGTAGCGCCGAGCAGAATTCCGTGCAGTAGTACGGATAGACGCCTTCCTTGTCGGCCTTGAACTTGACGGTGACTGTCTTGCCCGGTTCCACGGAGGCGTGGGTGTTGTAGGTCGACACCGTGAAGCCGTGGGTTTCGTCCTGGGCGCGTTCGAGGTTGGTCAGGTGGATGGTGATTTCGTCGCCCACTTCCGCCTCGATGGTTTCCGGGGTGATGTGCGAACGGATCAGCGTTCCGAAGACTTCGATCTTGTTGCCCTTCTTGACGGTTTTCTCTTCGCCTGCGCGGACCATACCGGGGTGCGGCTTGTCGGTGCGGGAATCGGTACCAACCTTGTAGCGGACGCCCGGTTTCAGCTTGGACGCTTCGATACCCACTGCGTAGTGCGGCTCACCCAGCGGCAGCGGCATGTCGTACAACAACTGCATCTTGTCGTTCGAAATGTCGATCAGCTGGTGGTTTTGCGGATGCAGCGGGCCGACCGGCACGAAGCGGTCGATCGCCAGCTTGTTCAGCGCAACCAGGTAACGGCCCTTCGGATCCATGGAGTCGCCTTCCATGGTCATCAGGTGGCCGATGTTGTAATGGACGGATATCTTGTCCAGCACCTTGCCTTCACAGTAGTTCCACTTGGCAACCTGCGAATCCACGTAGAGCGAGGTGTAGGCGACACACGGCTTGCTGTCGTACTGCGTGTGCAATGGGCCGAGGCCAAGTTGCACCTGCTTTTCCAGCGCATCCTTCATGCCGATGACAGGAATGCCGTACGGATCCTTGGATTCGAACTTGCCGGCCTTGATGGCGGCCTGGATCTTGTCGAAGGAGTAAACCGACACGTGGGTGTCCAGCTTGCCGGCGACGGTGATGAACTTGCCGTCCGGGGTCACATCGACGCCGTGCGGCGACTTCGGTTCCGGCACCAGGAAGAGAATGCCTTCCTTGATCGAAACGTCCATCGGCAGGACCTTGTGGCCGTTGATGGTCTTTGCCTTGCCGGCGGCGACCAGTTCGGCGGCCTTCTTCCAGTTGATCACGTGCAGGTAGTCGGTGTCCTTGGCGGAGCAGCCGGCTTCGTACGGCGGACGGCCCTTTTCGATGCCGCCGACGTAGCGTTCGGAGCAGAAGGAGTTGGTAAACGACCAGCCGTCGGACGGACCCTTGCCGGCGTCGGACAAGTCTTGCGAGTACGGCGGCAACTCAAGCGAGAAGGATTCCTTTGGATCGAGGCGGCCTTCCTTACGGTCGAATTTCCAGTAGGTCACGCCGCCACGGTATTTCTCGTTGAACTCTTCGAGCGGGTAGAACTTCTTGTTTTCCAGCGGGGCAGCGTACTGGGCAGCCTCGATGACGTACTCGGTATTCGGTGTGACGAAGGCGCCACCGTGCTCCGACTTGTAGATCGGGTTGACCACGATCTGCTTGGTTTCGAAATCACGCAGATCGATCACGGCGAGGCGCGGGTTGGCCTTGTCGTTGATGAACAGGAACTGACCGTCGTACTTGCCCTGGGTTTCGGAAATCGCCGGGTGGTGCGTATCGCCCCAGTTGATTTCCTTGCCGTCGATATTGCCCTGGCGCAGCACGGCCCTGGAGTTTTCATCGAACCCATAACCCTGCCATGGTTCCGGCGTGAATACGCCGATGTACTTGAGGATGCGCATGGACGGAATGCCATACACGATGATCTGGCCGGACTGGCCGCCAGAACTGAAGACCACGAATTCGTCGCGTTTGCCGGTCGGAACATAGGTCTTGGATGCGGCCAGCAGATCCTGCTGACTCAGTCCGCGACGCTTCATCACGTCCTGCAGCGATTCGGCAGACCACGCGCTGGCGGCCCCGAACCCGATCCCCGCTGCGACGAGCAGCGTGGTGGATTTCACTGCAAATCTTTTCATCTCGATCTCTCCCATGAAAACAAGAAGTACTACTTCCTTCCCTCCATTGCCCCTGCGACGATTTGCCACTGTGACAATTTGTCGCACACTGTAGGCCTCTCTCCGTGTTAAATAATTGATCTCTGCTAATTCCTGTGACGCCTGATGAAGGAAAATGCGCTATCCCGTTAGGCCGTCAGGCCTGGAAAAAACTGTTGAACAAAAAAATCCTGATAGACGTCATCGGTATCCTGTCGATTGCGCTGGTGGTGGTTGTTGGCTACAAACTGTCGCCTCTGTTGTTGCCCAAGGCCGATGTCACGGTGCATCCCGATCCCGCCTGCGACCTGCATCGCTCGCCCTGTGAGGTATTGCTGCCTGGCGGTGGCAAGTTGGCGGTGCGCATGCAGCCCTTGCCGATTCCGATGGTCAAGCCGTTCCAGGTCGAGGTGAAACTCGACGGCATCAGCGCGTCGCGTGTCGAGGTCGATTTCGCCGGCGTGGACATGAACATGGGCCTGAATCGCCCAGAACTGGGCGCCCGGGGCGCGGGCATTTATATGGCCGAAGCCACGCTGCCGGTCTGCATCACCGGCCAGATGGAATGGCAGGCCACTGTCCTGGTCGAAACCCCCGGGAAGCGCATCGCTGTGCCGTTCCGTTTCGCTTCCTTACCCCACGGTTAATCATGTCGCAACGTATCCTGCTCGCTATCGCTGTCCTGCTCGCCGCCTTGGTGCTTGGTCTGGCATTCTTCTGGCAGCCGGAACTCCCCGAGCGCCCGCTGCCGGTGGCGGCGGCACCGGTCGGCGGCGATTTCACGCTGCAATCGGCCGGCGGGCCGGTGGCCTTGCAGGACTTTCGCGGCAAGGTGGTGCTTGTCTATTTTGGCTATACCTACTGTCCGGACATTTGCCCGACCTCGCTGGCGGCGACGGCCGAGGGCCTCAAACTGCTGACGCCGGAAGAACTGGCGCGGGTGGCGGTGATCTTTGTCTCGGTCGACCCGGAACGCGACACGCCAGCCCGCCTCAAGGAATATGGCGAATTCTTCCACCCGGCCATCGTCGGCGTCACCGGTTCGGCCGACGAGGTCGCCGCCATCGCCCGCCGCTACGGCGTGTTCTACGCTCGCCAGCCGGTGGCGACGGCGGGTGGCGGCTATGTCGTCGACCACACCTCGGATACCTATGTCGTCGCGCCAGACGGCCGGCTGGACGGCAAGATTCCCCACGCCGCGCCAGCTGAGCAGGTCGCCGCCGAGATTCGCAAACGTTTGACCAAACCGTGAAGGAGAGAGTGCTCATGAAACAACTATCGATGCTGGCCACCGGCCTGCTGTTTTCCGTCGGCGTGCTGGCTGCTGCCGCCGACAACGTCTCGGTGCAGGATCCCTATGTTCGCCTGGCACCGCCCAACGCGCCGGCCACCGGTGCCTTCATGGTGATCAAGAACACCGGCGACAAGGACGTCAAGGTGGTCAAGGCCGACAATCCGGCATCCAAGGTCACCGAACTGCATACCCATATCAACGACGGTGGCGTCATGAAGATGCGCCCGGTGCCGGCCATCGACATCAAGGCCAAGGGCGAAGCGGTGCTCAAGCCGGGTGGCCTGCATGTGATGCTGATCGACCTCAAGGCGCCGATGAAGGAAGGCGAAGCCGTTCCCATTACGCTGACTTTCGGCGACGGCAGCAGCAAGACCGTCGATGCCAAGGTGGTGCGCCCGACACCGGCCCCGGCGATGGAGCACAAGCACTGATTTTTGCCTGTTTTTGAGGGTCGACCGCAACTGCCGCAGTCGACCCGTGGCCGCCTGAAGGGCGTAGGGCTGATGCATATTTGATGCAGGTCGTGAATTCGTTCACGGACGGTATTGTGTCAATTTGTCATCATCTGCCCAACGACTTCAGGAAAGGTCACAGGCAATGACAAACACATCGAGCAAGGCGAATTCGGCTTATTCCGATGTATATCCGGGCAGCGACCGGCACGACGGCGGCGACCGTTTCGGTGCTGGCTTCGATCTGCGCGAGACGCTCGGCGATACCAAGGTGCGCGAGGCGACCTTCGCGGAATTTCTGGCAGAACTCAAGAAAGCCAACAAACAGGCCGGTTAGGCACGTTTCCCATCACGGGCACCCGCAGCGGCCGGAATTTGCCGGCCGCGCCGACCTTTCCCCGACGCGGCGTGCCTGCCCGGATTCAGATTCGGACCGGGCGTTTCGACAACTTCCTTTGCAGGGTTCGACGGTGCATCTTCAGCGCACGCGCGGTGGCCGAGATGTTGCCGTCGTTTTCATTGAGCACACGCTGGATATGCTCCCACTCCAGACGGTCGACCGATAGCGGTTCGTCGGAAGCAGGCAGATCGAAATCCGGGGCCTCGTCCTGTTCGAAAGCGGCGATGATGGCTTCGACTTCAACGGGCTTGGCGAGATACTGGACGGCGCCCAGCTTGATGGCGTCCACGGCCGTGGCGATGCTGGCGTAGCCGGTCAGCACGACAATCCGACAGTCTGGTTCGATAAGCAGCAGTTCGTGGATCAGTGCCAGCCCCGAACTGCCGTTCAGATTGAGATCGAGTACGACGCGGGTCGGCGCGATTTCGCGCGCCAGCGCGAGTGCCACGGCAGGTTCGCCGGCGCCACGCGCCGAATAGCCACGCCGCTCGAGGCTGCGAACCAGAATGGCGTTGAAATTGGGGTCGTCGTCGATGATCAGGGTCGGTTCGCTCATTGTTTCCTCGCAGTCAGTTCGAGGCGGGCGAGGGCGCCGCCTTCGGGCGGGTTGGATAGCGTCAGGCGGCCGCCAAGTTGCTCGATCGCCGAGCGCGTCAGCAGCAGGCCGATGCCGCTGCCTCGTTCGTGTGCCGGAAAGGCGGTCTGGCCGCCGGTGCGCAATACGACCTGAGGGAACCCGGGGCCATGGTCACGGATGTCGATCACGATGCTTTCCGATGTCCATTCGAGACCGATCTCGATTGCAGCGGACGATGCGTTGGCGGCATTGTTCAGCAGATTGAGCACCGCCTGCTCGAGGCGCGGGTCGTCGATGATCCCGGGTGCCGGCTGGTTGCCAAGCGTTTCCAGGTGGCTGGTGGCGCGTGGCCGCGTCGCATGCCAGCGCTGGCGCAGGGCATCCAGCCAGTGGTCGACCGCCGTGGTGACGGTATTTTCAAGACGCTCGGCGCCCGCCCGGCGCGACAATCCGGTGATGATTTCCTTGCAGATGCCGATCTGCTGGCGGAGCAGGGCGATGTCGGGCTGCAGGCTCGCTGGTAGTTGCGGGTCGTTGGCCAGGTCGCCCGCGAGCAAGGCGATGGTGCCGAGCGGCGTGCCCAGTTCGTGGGCGGCACCGGCTGCCAGGGTGCCGATGGCCATGATGCGCTCGTCGCGCAATGCCTGTTCGCGGGCGGCGGCCAGTTCGGCATCGCGCTCGCGGATCAGTCGCGTCATGCGGACGACGAACCAGGCGATCATCGCCGCCGAGACGGCAAAGGTCAGCCACATGCCGAGCAGATGCAGGCGGGCAGCGCGACCGGCATCGCTGAGCGGCAAGGGTATATAGAAGACCATCAGCGCCGAATAGACGGCGATGGCGGCTACGCCGATGGCAACCACACAACGTACCGGCAAGGTCAGCGCGGCGATCGCTACCGGCGGCAGCAACAGCGAAACCAGGGGGTTGGTGGCGCCACCGCTGAAAAATACCAGCGCGCCAAGGGTGGCGATGTCGATCAGCAACTGGGTGAACAGTTCGGCGGGTGTTGCCGAATCCGCATCGCGCAGGCGCCACTGCACGGTTGCGTTGAACAATGCGGCGATGCCGAGCAGTACCAGTAGCGGTGCCAGGGGCAGGGGAATCTCCAGGGGACCGGGGAGCAGCAGCGTCAGTCCGGTCATCACCGCTAGCGCGGCCCAGCGCGCGGCGACCAGGCGACGCAGGTTGGCCAGGTGGTCGCTACCGTCGGCGGTGCATGAGGTGAAAGGCATGCGACGGATTATGCGTGATTTGCGTCAATTTTCTGCAGCCGGTGCCATGCGACAATTTGCCGCATCGTTTTCCAAGGCTTCTTTCGCATGCGTTTTTGTCGGCCGTTTTTGTTCGCAGTTGTCGCTTGGTTGGTTACCAGCACGGCTGTTGCGGTCGACCTCGAAAAAGGCAAGGAAATCAACGGCACCTGTGCGGCCTGCCACGGTGATCAGGGGGCGGGCGGTAAAAAAGGGGAATACCCGCGCCTCGCCGGCCAGCGGGCGGCTTATCTCGAACGTCAGTTGAAAAGCTTCCGCGCGCGAACGCGGATCAATATTCCGATGTTTCCATACACGCAGGAAAGGGAGTTGTCCGACGAGGACATCAAGGACGTGGCGGGCTACCTGGCCGGGATCGAACTGTCGAACCGGATGCCGACCTACACCGGCAAGGAAGATGCACTGACCAAGTTGCAGATGGCCGAGAAAGTGATGATCATCCCGCGTGCCGAGGGGGATCTCGCGAACGGCGAGGTGATTTATCAGAAGAAATGCGCCGCCTGCCATGGAAAAGCCGGCAAGGGTCGCGGCATGTTTCCGGTGCTGGTCGGCCAGTACACCAGTTATCTCAAGCGTCAGGCCGACCTTTATCTCAAGGGTGACCGTCCACACGATGAGGAGGGTGTCGTCGGCGTCCTCAATACGCTTAAAGAGCAGGATATCCAGGATATCCTGGCCTATCTGACCTCGATCCAGGAGCCCAGTGAATGAAACGTCTTTTGGCAATCTGCGTTGTCTTGCTGGCGCCGACGTGCGTCTGGTCGCATGCCCATGCCGGCAAGATCGACGACAGCATGCCGGATGCGCAGAAAATCCGTTTTTGCGAGCGCGTCCGCGATTTTGCGCTGCAGGCGTTTTACGACCGTGACAAAGGGCGGCCGATGAAGGTGTTCGTCGAGGATGGCAGCGATGGAGCGCGCATCACGAATCACGTGATCAGGCGAATCTACGAAGAGCCGCAGATTTCCAGCCCGAAGAAGGCCGAAGCTTTCGGTCGGGCGACCTGTAACGAAATGATGGGAACGAAGACCGCGCCTGAATAGGGGTAGCAGGCAATTCCGAATTTTGCCGGGCATGGTTAAACTGCGCCCATGAGCAAAATCCTGATTACGCGCAAACATCGGCTGTCGGCCAAAAAAGCGAGGGCCGCCGCCGAGCACGTGGCACTCGATCTGCAGAAGGAATACGAGCTGGAATACGAGTGGGACGAGGACGGGGTGCTACGTTTCGAGCGCCACGGCCTGCATGGCGAACTCAGGCTGGCCAAAGGCGAAGTGACCGTGCTGGTGCATCTCGGTTTTCTGCTATGGCCGTTCCGCGCAAGTTTGGAGCGGGAAATCCACGCCTATTTCGACGAGCGTTTTGCTTAGTCCTTGAGTGAGGCGATCAGGTCGATATATGCCTGTTTTGCGGTTTCGGGCGCTGTGCCTTGCAAGCCGGCCCAGGCGTCGTACTTGGCGCGTCCGACCAGATCGGTGAAGCCAGGACGCTTGCCGCTGACATCACCCTCGCTGGCCTGCTTGAATAGGGAATAGAGGCGCAGCAGGGTCTGGTTGTCGGGACGTTCGGTCAAGGTCTTCGAACTGGCGACAGCGGCCTCGAATTCGGCTTGCAGCTCACGCATCGGTTTCTCCCTCGGGTAGTGAACTCGGCGACAATTAATCAGTATTATAGATATATCAAGTCCTTTTGGAGGCTTCAGTGCCGTCCCACGAACGTATCTCCCACGTCGACACCGCATGGCTGCGCATGGATCGCCCGAGCAATCTGATGCAGATTGTCGGGGTCATGCTGTTCGAAGGACAACTGGATTACCAGCGCCTGCGTAGCGCGATCGAAAGGCGAATGCTGGGTTTCAGTCGTTTTCGGCAAATGGCGGTGGCTGACAATACCGGTTATGTCTGGCAGGACGATCCCGATTTCAGCCTCGATCACCATTTGCACCGGGTAACGTTGCCTGGAGCGGGGGGCAAGACCGATCTCGAGCATTTTGTCGCCGATCTCGCCTCGACGCCGCTCAACCCGAACCGGCCGCTGTGGGAAATGCACCTGGTCGATACCGCGCTGGGCGGGCAGGCACTGGTGATGCGTATTCACCACAGTATTGCCGACGGCATCGCGCTGGTCGGCGTAGTCCTCTCGATGGCAGATAACGCGCCCGGCGACGCCGTACCGCGTACACGGCCAAAGCGCATTCATGAAGAGGACGACGACGAGGATATTTTCTGGCGCACGATCTGGCGCCCGATGACCGATGCGATGCTGGGCACGGTACGGGTGTCCACCAATCTCTGGGTCAAGTACATCGAACTGATGAGCAACCCGGGCAAGATGTTCGACTATGCGCGGATCGGCAGCAACATCACTGGTGAAGTGGCCAAGCTGGCGCTGATGCCGGATGACAGTCATACGCGCTTCAAGGGCAAGCCGGGCATCGCCAAGCGGGTTGCCTGGTCGGAGCCGATTTCGCTGCCCGAGGTCAAGGCAGTTGGCCAGGTGCTCGGCTGCTCGGTCAATGACCTGCTCCTGTCGGCGGCGGCAGGCGCACTGCGCGCCTATCTGGCCGAGCGCGGCGACAAGGTCGAGGGTGTCGAGATTCGTGCCATGGTGCCGGTGAACATGCGGCGGCCAAGCGATGCGGGCAAGCTCGGCAACCGTTTCGGACTCGTCGCCCTGGAACTGCCGGTCGGCCTTGAGAACCCGTTGGCGCGGCTTTACGCAACGCGCGAACGGATGGCGAAGCTCAAGGGGTCCTACCAGGCGGCGCTAACACTTTCCATTCTCGGGCTGGTGGGCATGGCACCGAAGTTTGTCCAGCAGCAGATTCTCGATCTGCTGGCAAGCAAGGCCACGGCGGTGATGACCAACGTGCCCGGGCCGCAGGAGGCGCTCTATCTGGCGGGCGCCAAATTGCGGCAACCCTTGTTCTGGGTGCCGCAATCAGGCGACATCGGCATGGGCGTGTCCATTCTTTCCTACGACGGCAAGGTGCAGTTCGGGCTGATTTCCGACCACCATCTGGTGCCCGATCCCGAACGCATCGTCGAGCGTTTCACCAACGAGTTCGACAAGCTGTTGATGCTGGTGCTGATGGAGCCGTGGGGCCGCCTTGGCGATCCAGCAGCTGTCGAGGCGGGGCTGGCCGACGAGGGCGCCTGAGCCCTGGCGCTCAGTCCATTTCGGCTTTGGCAGCCTCGATGTCCAGTTTTTCCATGGCATCGGCCGGCGTGCAGGCGACCGCTTCCTCGTAGAGCCTTTCGGCATCCTTCATGCGCGAGCGCCCGAACAGCATGACAAGGCCGTCGGCGTATTCGGTGCGGGCAATCGCCGACTCGGAGTTGAGGTCCATTGCGGCGCGGAAGTGCTTTTCGCTCGCTTCCTTCTTGGCGCCGTAAGTCAGTCCGCCGACCAGACTGCCCACCTTGTCGATGATCTCCGCGTGCCAGGTGCCAAGCGCGATATGTGCATCGGCGTGTCTGGGCTGGAGTTTCAGTGCCTGATCCAGACTTTCCTTGATCTTGCCGCCCAGACCCTGGGCCAGTGCCTTGGCCACCGAAATCCCCTGGCTGTAGCGGCCCAGCGCGTAGGCGTGGATATACCAGGCATTGGCGTTGGCCGGATCGGCTTGTTGAAGCGCGACGCAGCGCTCGGCGATCTCTTGGAACAACTGCAATTTGCTGGCTTCGTCGTCTTCCAGGTAGTTGGCGTGGATCATTGCCGCCTTGTTGGCGGCGTTGATGCCCGCCGGCCCGGCCGCGAGGCCGATTTCAACGGCCTTGGCAAAGTCGCCGGCATGATAGGCGCGCCAGGCATCCTGCGCTGCTTCATCATCGGGGTAGGGCTCGCCGTCGCCGCGGTGCAGGCGCTCCCAGTTTTTCTTGAGCGCCGCGCCGCCATAGGCGAAATGCTTGTCCGGGTAAGGAAATTTCTTCCAGGTTTTTTTTGCCATTGTCTCTCTCCTCTAGTTTTTCTGAACGTAAGCGTCGGACAGTCTTTCCAGGAGGCGCCGGGCCTCGCCTTGCAGATAGGGGGCCGCCAGCGACATCACCTGATAGATGCCGCGTCCGATGTCCGGTTCCCCGCGCGGGCGGCGGGCATGCTCGAACGACAGCCAGAAGGTCGCGACCACGCTCATGTTGGTGGCCAGCGCGCGGATTTCCGCGGCGGTTGCGGTCAACGCGCCAGAAGCGGCCAATCCCTGGCAAACGTTGATGGCGGTGCTTTCCTTGTGTTCGAGGATGCGCTGGAAGTGCGTTTCGACCAGACGGTTGCGGGTCAGCAGGTCGTTGATGTCACGGTAGAAGAAGCGGAATTTCCAGATGGTCTCGAACAACAGGTGCAGGAACAGCCAGATGTCCTCGGTGCCCTGCGGACGATTCCCGGGCGCCGTGAGCAGGGTTTCGATTTCCTTTTCATATTCCGCGAACAGCGCATTGACGATTTCGTCCTTGCTGTGGAAATGGTAGTAAAGGTTACCGGGGCTGATTTCCATTTCGTCGGCGATCACCGTCGTGGTGACGTTCGGTTCGCCGAAATCGTTGAACAGTTTCAGCGCCGTTTCGATGATGCGCTCACGCGTGCGGCGCTTTGGTTTTCGTTCCATCTCCGGACTCGATTATTGTTGTCTCCAGAGAACAGGATACATCATGCCGGCATGCGTTTTTCAAGCCAGCCTTGCAATTCTTCCAGCGAGGCATCGAGCGCCTTGGTGGTCTTGTTGAGGCTCGCTCCGACACGCTGACGCTTTGCGGAAACCAGAGAGCGGCGGTGATCCTTGAGCACCGCCAGGTCGAGATCCAGCCCATGGCGTTCGAGTATCGGCTTCAGTTCGTGCCGGCGCCGGTAGAGGTCGATGCGGGTGCGCTGGTAGGCGTGCTCGCACAGGCGTCGCCGGTCGCGGTAACTGAAAACATTGGTGAAGAACATCTCGGCATCGTCGCGCGTCGGCTCGAAGAGCACGACATCGGCATCGCTGTATTGGTGTTTGTAGCGATCCATGCCGACCCGCATCCGGGAATGGATGATGGCGCGGAAAGTTTGCGAGAGGACGACCGGCAGGCCGCCATCGTTGAGCGTCTGGCGTTCTTGCGCATTGCGCCGGGCCGCCAGTTCGGCGTCGAAGGGAACCAGCGGGTTGATGCACAGCACCAGTTCGGCGCCTTCCTTGAGGGCGACCGAGGCGTGTAGCGTCTTGATCAGCGCGCCATCGACGTAATAGTGATCGCCGATGCGTACCGGTGGAAAGAGTCCGGGCAGCGCGGTGCTGGCCTGAACGGCGACCGAGATCGGCACGTCGTCATGCCCGGGTGAACCGAAGGCGATCGATTCACCGGAATCGAGATTGGTCGCCACCAGGAAAAGTTTGCACTTGAGCTTGCGGAAATCGTTGGTGCGACCACGCCGGGCGAAGAGATCGCGCATCACGCGGTCGATACCGCTGTTGTCGAAGAGGCCGGTCGGAATGGCTCGCGATAGCCGCTGGAAAGACTCGAACAGGCCGTGATGGAAAGGGTCGCCGAGGTAGTTCTGGGCGGCGGAAAACAGTAGATTGGGAACTGACAGGGCGCGGCTGAGATACTCGCGAAATGCCGGGCGCAACAGCATTTCCGGGTCGAACAACTCTTCCGCGTCGTTATCGATGAGGATGCGTGCCAGTTTTTCCGGCGTGATGCCGTTGGCGAAAGCGGCCGCAACCAGACTGCCGGAGCTGACGCCGACAAAGATGTTTGCCCGATTGAAATCAAGCCCGACGATCGATTCCGCGAGCGCGACGCTGGCACCGATTTCGTAGATGCCACCCAACGGGCCGCCGCCGGCCAGTGCAATGCCTATTGTGGACAAGTCGTCTCCCTCCACACAATACGCAGAATGCCCGGCCGGGCCGGGCATTCCGAAATGCCGTTCTGCCTTTCCGGGTTATTTATACCCGGTTTCCCTGCTTATACAGGATTTGCTTTACCAGCAGCGGCATCAGCGGGCTCGGCGGCCGCCTTGGCGGCGACGCTTTTGGCAGGCGCCGGCTTCTTGGCCGGTGCGGCCTTGGTAGCGACAGCCTTGGCGGTTGCCGGGGTGGCAGCCTTGGCGACCGGCTTCGCCGCTGGTTTGGCGGCAACCTTCGTGGCAGCGCTTTCCTGGGCGTCGGTCAGTTGCTGAACGACGGCGGTGAGTTCGGCAACCCGCTTCGACAGCTTGTCGATGTCTTTCTTGCTGGGAACGCCGAGGCTGGACAGGGCGCGGGCTACGCGATCCTCGAACACCTGTTCAAGACGATCCCAAGTGCCGGCAGCCTTGCCTGCAACTTCGGCCATCTTTTCATCGGCCACCTTGCGGGTCTTCTTCTGAATGGCTTCGCCTTCCTTGACCAGGGCATCAAACACCTTGTTGCCTTCTTCCTGGGCCTTGGAGTAAGCACCCAAGCCGGCCAGCCAGATTTGCTGAGCGGAATCCTTGACGGTTTGAGCAAGTTGATTTTCCGACAGGCTCTTGAATTTCTTGACCATGATCATCTCCTTTGAAAAATTGACTGATTCGGCAGGCATTTATCTCTGCCCTTGAGAACAGTGTAGGAGATTCGGTTAGAACAGGCATACTAATTTCCTAGGTCAGCTATTCTAGAATGGCATTGATTTAAAAAATTATTCCAGGAGACGAACATGCAGTACTTCATCACGGGAGCATCGGGTTTCATCGGCAAGCGTCTGGTCAAAAAGCTGCTGGAGCGCGACGACAGCAAGATATTCTTCCTGGTGCGCGACTCCGAAAAGGATGCGCTGGCCGGACTCTACGAATTCTGGGGTTGCGATGACAGCCGGGCGATTCCCGTCGTCGGCGACCTGACCCAGCCCCTGCTTGGGGTTGCTGCGGTCGACCGCAAGAAACTGGGCAAAAAGACCGCGCACTTTTTTCATCTGGCGGCGATCTACGATCTCTCGGCCGATGCCGAAATCCAGCTTCGGGTCAATGTCGAGGGCACCCGCAATACGGTGCAGTTTGCCGAGTCCATCGGCGCCAAGCATTTCCACCTGTTCAGTTCCATCGCCTCGGCCGGCATGTTCGAAGGCCTGTTCCGCGAGGACATGTTCGAGGAGGCCGAGGGGCTCGATCATCCCTACTTCAAGACCAAGCACGACTCGGAAGGCATCGTGCGGCGCGAGTGCGGCATTCCGTGGCGCATCT
>Ga0209310_1000533_pt1 | contig 41170 bp, 38 predicted proteins | sample AD_UKC030_MetaG_FD_184415 | JGI IMG/M metagenome (GOLD analysis project Ga0209310, IMG submission 184415) | Active sludge microbial communities of municipal wastewater-treating anaerobic digesters from USA - AD_UKC030_MetaG (SPAdes) (version 2) | ecosystem: Engineered > Bioreactor > Anaerobic >...
CCAAACCGGAGAGAAGAACCATGACGATCGTGAAGACCAGCACCACCGGCTTGTTCGCCATGACACCGGCCAGAACCGGTTCATACCAGCGCTTGGCTGCCCGCATCAGGAAGTTTTCCTTTTCGTCCACCTTTTCACCGATAAACAGTGCGATGGCTGCGGGAATGAAGGTAACGGAGAGAATCATGGCTCCGATAAGCGCGGTGACCACAGTGAAAGCCATAGGGTGGAACATCTTCCCTTCAACGCCCGTAAGCGCAAAGATCGGCAGATAGACGATCATGATGATGAGCTGACCGAAGAGCAGAGGACGGCGTGCTTCTCGGGATGCAGCAAAGACCTCGTGGAAGCGCTCAGTCCGGGTCAATGCTCGCCCATGATGCGCCTGGGCATGGGCCAGCCGGCGAACACAGTTTTCGACGATGACGACCGCCCCGTCAATGATGATCCCGAAGTCAAGCGCCCCAAGGCTCATCAAGTTGGCACTAATCTTGTAGGACACCATCCCCGAGAAGGTAAACAGCATGGAAAGCGGGATCACCATGGCGGTGATGACTGCAGCCCGGATGTTGCCGAGGAACAGGAACAGAATGACGATGACCAGGATCGCCCCTTCCAGAAGGTTCTTCCTGACGGTATTGATCGCCTTGTCCACCAGGACGGTGCGGTCATAAACGGTTACCACCTTGATACCTTCCGGCAGGTTGCGGTTGATGTCGGCCATTTTCTGGTCGACCGCCCGCGAGACGGTTCGGCTGTTTTCGCCGATCAACATGAATACTGTGCCTAGCACGACTTCACGTCCGTTATCGGTGGCGGCGCCAGTGCGTAGTTCGCGACCGATGCCGACTTCGGCCACGTCACGGATACGAATCGGCACGCCCTGAACGTTGCCCAGGATGACGTTCCGGATATCCTCGATGCTGCGCACCTGGCCCGGGGCACGAATCAGATACTGTTCGCCGCGCTTCTCGATGTAACCGGCACCGACGTTGCTGTTGTTGCGGTCGATGGCTATCACCAGGTCTTGCAGCGTCAGCCCGTAGGACGCCAGCTTTTCCGGGCTAGGTGCGACCTGATATTCCTTGGCAAAACCGCCGATCGAGTTGATCTCGGTCACGCCCGTCACGTTGCGCAATTGCGGCTTGATGATCCAATCCTGAATCTCGCGCAGATCGGTCGGCGTGTAAGGTGTGCCATCCGGTTTTTTGGCGCCATCCTCCGCTTCCACCGTCCAGAGATAGATTTCTCCCAGCCCGGTGGAAATTGGCCCCATTGCCGGCGCTATTCCCGCCGGGAGCTTTTCCTTGGCCTCCTGAATCCGCTGATTGACCAGTTGGCGGGCAAAATAGATGTCCGTTCCATCCTTGAATATCACCGTAACCTGGGACAAACCATAGCGCGACAGGGAGCGGGTCTGTTCCAGATGCGGCAGACCGGCCATGACGGTCTCGACCGGATAAGTCACCCGCTGCTCGACTTCCAACGGCGAATAGCCTGGGGCAGCCGTGTTGATCTGCACCTGGACATTCGTGATATCCGGTACGGCATCGATCGGCAGGCGCTGGTAGTTGTAGATGCCCAGGCCGGCCATGCCGAGTACGGCCAGCAAGACCAGCCAGCGGTGCTCGATGGCGAGGCGAATGATGCGTTCAAACATGTTGTTCTCCCTCGCCTTAGTGGCTGTGCTCGGCGCTACCCTTGCCGAGTTCCGACTTCAGGACGAAGCTGCCCGACGCTGCATAAGGGGTTCCAGCCTTCATTCCGCTCACCACTTCGATGAATTTGCCATCGGAACGGCCCAAGGTCACCGGTTGCGCAACGAAGCCATCTGGCAACTTGATGAAAACGACGCTCTTGTCACCGATCATCTGGATGGCTTCGGCAAGCACACTGACGGGAACCTCGGCCTCGCTGGAAACAACTTCGACATTTACGAACAGGCCGGGACGCCAGGCCATGTTTGGGTTGTCCAAGGTGACCCGTGCCTTGGCGGTGCGCGTATCCTGTCCGAGCAAGGCACCAACGTAGGAAATGCTGCCTTCGGCCTTCGAGTCGAAGGCAGTCGCCTTGACGACGACCTTTTCACCTACCCGGATGACGTTCAAATCCTTGGCCGGAACGACAATCTCGGCCCATACGGACGACAAATCAGAGATCGTGAAAATACTGGCATCTTCCTTGACCGCTTCGCCAAGCGCGATGTGCTTTTCAACGACCATGCCGTCGAAAGGTGCACGGATTTCGTAGCGATTGAGACTGCCCGAAACCGTGGCACTTGCGCCGAGCGCAACCAATTTTTGCTGACTGTTGGTAACGGCGATTTCGGTTTCCCTTAAAGTCTGTTGGGCTTGCAGGTAGTCTTGCTCGGCAGAGATTTTTTCTTCCCAGAGCTTCTTCTCTCGCTCGTAGGTCGATTTGGCTAGGGAGAGGCGTTTCTGCGCCGCCAGCAGTTCGCTGCGCTGCTCGGCAAGGCCGGTACTCGCGATCACTGCCAGCACCTGGCCGCGCTTGACCGTCTGACCCAGATTGGCGGGAACACTCTCGACGACGCCGGCAAGACGGGGTACGACATGCGCGGTACGGTCTTCGTTGAAGCGGATTTCGCCAGGTAGTTGCGCGGCAGTTTTGATTTTGGCGGGAGTGGCCTTCTGGATACCGATGGCGGCAGCCTTGACTTGCTCGTCCGTCAGTTCGATCTTTCCCTCTTCCCGCGTATCGATGAACAGGAAGGGGGTTTCGCCTAGACGAGCCGTAATCGCCGCTTCGAATACATGGGGTTCGGCAATCGGACTGGTACTCTTCAGGTAGTCCTTTTCGGCGGTAAAGAGAATTTCCTGCTTCTCCCCGCCCGCCCGCGTCAGCGTGATCGAGACTTTGGCTGCGGTTGGGGCAAGCGGCTTGTCTTGCTGGAACAACCAGACACGGAAACTTGACTGGTCGCCGTCTTCAGACAACAGCAACTCCAGACCAAAACCATCCTCGACGAAAAGCCTGCCGCCATGAGGTCCCGACTTCGGCGCATCCTCATGGTGCTCTCTATCGCCGTGTTCCTTGGCGTGGTTGTGCCCATCGCCGTCCTTGCTGCCATGATGTTCGGAATCGGCATGCCCCTTGGCCTCGGCATGGCTGGCTTGCTCGTGCTGTTCGCTGGCCGGCTTCGAGGGATTGCCCCCCAGTATCCAAGCGCCTGCGACAATCCCAGTTGCGAGGATTACGGCAATGGCGATCCCTTGTTTTCTGCTGAGATTGAAGGTGTTCTTGTTGAAATTCATTTTCACGACGGGCTCCTACGGACGAATCGGTACGGCGGATGACATTGAATCGATGGAGCCCAGAACGCGCTCCAGTTCGGCAGCGGTCCGATGCGCATCGGACAAACTTCTCAGGTATTGGGCCCTTGCCTGAAAAAAGGTCCGTTGGGCATCCAAGACATCTAGAAAACTGAACTTCCCAAGTTCGAATCCTTTGCTGGCAGCGTCATAGGCACTGCGAGCGCCCGGCATGATTTCGCTTTGCAGGGTTTGCGCTTCAACGACCAGCGCCTTCAGCCGCTCCTCGTTTTGCGTTACCTCTGCGCTCAAACGAACCTCGGTAGCGCTGAGTTCGTCGCGTGCCTTGTCGGCTCGCCGCTGCGCCTCAAGCACGTTGCCTTGGTTACGGTCAAAGATCGGGAAGGGAATTGAAATGCCCACAATGGTTTGATTGAGACCAAGCTCTTCAGCTTTCTTGGACCCCAGGCTAACGGTCACGTCAGGAATGCGGCGAGAGCGCTCAAGGTCAGCAAGCGCCGAAAACCTATCGGCCTCTTGGCGCGCACGAAGCAGCGCCGGAGAGGCGTTCAGGCGACGGCTGCTTTCTTCGGCAGAGCGGACCAGCGGCAAAATATCGGTACGTCCTTCAGCCTGCTCGAACCGTGGTGTCGAACTTCCCCAACTTGCGGCCAAACGCTTGCGGGCAGTGACCAGTTCTCGCTGTGCCTGATTCACCTCAACTCGGGCAGAGGCTTCCGCCACGCGGGCCTTGGTTTCTTCCACCGGCGAGACTTTGCCGGCGGAGACACGCCGTGAAGCAGCCTGGCTGGCACGTTGGGCCAGGCCAAGCAAGTCCTCTGACTGTTGAACGCGTTCCTGAGCAACCAGAACATCGAAGAAGGCACCGATTACGGTTGCACGAACGTCGAGGCGCTTCGCTGCCAGGTCGGCTACTGCTACATCGCGGCCCCGCTCGGCAGACGCAATGCGTGCAGATCGCTTGCCGCCGAGTTCGATCCGCTGGTTCAACTGGATGGTCGTGGTCCGGGTAACCTTGTTTTGCGTATCTTCAACTAAGGTCGAAATTTCCGGATTGGGCAGAATGCCCGCCTGGATTACGGCCCCTTCGACAGCACGCAATTCGTTGGCGGCGGCCGATAATTCCGGATTGGATGTCAGCGCGTGATCAATCGCCACCAACAGGGTCAAGGAACCGGTTGGCTCCTTGGCGAGCGCAGGTTCGAATGTTGTTGCAGGCAGCGTATCGTGCGTCTGCGCTGAGAGGTTGGTGCTTGCAAACACCGTGAATCCGAACAGGGTTCGGAGCAGCAACATGGCTGCTAAATTCTTGCGGTACATCCGATTCTCCAGTGATGAAAAACACGTAGGGGAATCGGCGGGGCACCATCCGACCAGCAGAATGGCGCAGCGCGCGGCTCAGGCCGCGGCAAACAGGTATGGGAGGAATGCTCCAGCCCCGCCGATCAGGCGGAGATGGACCAGTTGGGGCGTTCGGGCTGTTCGCCAGGCGGGGAAGTCAAAAACGGGACTGTCCGAAAATGATCAACGACCACCCCAATCTCGGGCAGCGAACTGCTGAAGGCGGTCAACGCGGCAATAAAGCCCGCGTGACAGACAGCGCAATCGTTGTCCACGTCGGAAAACGAGCTTTTGGCAGGTATCTCGTGATCTTCAGCGTGATGCTTGTGGTCGTGATGACCGAAGTGCTGCATCGATCCCGTTTCATGCTGGCAATAGCTCGCTGCCACCGCCCAGGAAATCTGGAGCGGCAAGACAATCAACAGGAAAATGGAGAGCCAGCGACGCATGGAGTAAATAGTAACAGAACAGAAGAGTGTTCAAAAACCAAGTCTTAGAAAGAGATTGCACTGGAAGGAAAGTTGATGATGACCAGCATTTCCCCGGTCATCATCCGATGGGCGACACATCCTTCCTTGTCGTGTCGTTAACCGCCCTGGTACAACGCCTCACGCTGCTTCTTTTCTTCCGGGGTCATCACCGTGGATGGTGCCGGCGTGTTGTGCTGGAGTTTGTCGACATGTTGCCATTTGCCATCGCGATAGGCATATTCGTGCGGAATCAGTGCCCAACCTTGGTCGCCGCCAACATAGCGATACTGGCCATCAGCGCTAGCGAGATTGCGTTTGAAGTCATCGAGTTCCTGTTGAACTTGCTGGGCGGATTTGCTGCCCGAATTGTGCGCCGGGTAGAATTTTGTCGTACCCTCGGGCGTGTTGTGCATGACCGAATCAGCAAGCACTTGGCCCGACAGGACCAGACCGGCACAGAGAACGGGAATGGAAAGGACTTGTTTGACGTTCATGATGAAACTCCTTCAGTGATGTTTCGTTAAATGGTTCTGATGTATGCCGAACAACTGAACGGCATGGATGAACTATAAAAAACCAGCACTGACAGAACGCCAACAGGAAGTTTACAAAATTGACATCTTTCAATTCGTGAAGAAATGAAAATATTGGTTGTCGAAGATGAGCAAAAGCTTTCCCAGTACCTTCAAAAGGGACTGGGTACGGCTGGCTTTGTCGTTGATCTTGCCCACGACGGGGTGACTGGCCTTCATATGAGCCTGGAGTTCGATTACGCAGTCATCATCCTAGACTCCATGCTGCCCGGCATGGACGGGCTTTCGTTATTGGCCGCCTTGCGCACCAAAAAGCAAACGCCGGTCTTGATGCTGACTGCTCTGGGAAAAGTCGAAGATCGGGTCAACGGCTTGCAAACAGGCGCCGACGACTATCTAGTCAAGCCGTTTGCCTTTTCTGAGCTGATCGCTCGAATCCAGGGCCTGTTGCGCCGGTCGGCGCCGCAGCAACCGGAACCTCCATCAAACCGGCTGACATTGCACGATCTTGAAATGGACCTGGCCCGCCGCAAGGTGCTGAGGAACGGTCAGCGCATCGATCTGAGCGCCAAGGAATTCCTGTTGCTTTCTCTGTTTCTGAGGAAACAAGGCGAGGTGCTATCGCGTACAGCGATTGCCGAGCAGGTGTGGGATATGAATTTCGACAGCAACACTAACGTCGTCGAAGTTTCGATCAAGCGACTTCGCGCCAAAATGGATACGCCCTTCGAGACACAGTTGCTGCATACCGTGCGCGGCATGGGCTATGTCCTCGAACTGCGCGAATGAGACCCAGCAGGATGATCAATCCGACGCTAAGCGGTCGCCTCATACGCTGGCTCGCTTCGTTGAGCTTGGGCGTCCTCGGATGTTTGTGCCTCGGGGTCTTTTTCTCGGTCAAAGCCAACCTTGAAACACAACAGGATCTGCGTCTTGAAAAACTCGGTACGGCAATTCAGCACCTGTTCGAAGAAACACCGACACACCTGCAACCGGTGTCGCTAGAACACGAGTTGGAAGATCTTCTAAAAATCAATCGGGACTCGCATCTCAGGCTAACCGATCGGCTAGGTGAGATCCGCTTCATTTCGATGCCGAGTGCGTGGCCATCATCAAAAGCTCGTTTTTATTCCATTGCGCTCCCCGATGACGCCCAGAGGACAGATTTTGCCGTTGCCGAATTGGCGCTCGACACTGCGCCAGACGACGCGATTCTGGATCGCCTCGCGGCCATCCTCTGGGGGGCTGTGCTGATCGGTAGTGCTGCGATCACCTTGGGCGGCTACCTGATCGTTTATTTCGGACTGGCACCCATCCGGAAGCTGGCTGAGCAAACCCGCAGCCTCGCGATCCTTTCCCTCGACAAGCGCTTGGAGACGGAAGCAATCCCTGCCGAGTTGCAAGTCCTCGTCGATCAGTTCAACGATTTGCTGAACCGGTTAGAAAAGGCCTACCAGCAGCTCGAAGGGTTCAATGCCGATGTAGCGCATGAATTGAGAACCCCCTTGGCAAACATCATCGCCAGTAGCGAGTTGGCCTTGCGTAGCGACGACAAGGACGAACGCCTGCGCGATTGCATCGCTTCAAATCTCGAAGAAATGAACAGGCTGTCGGGCATCGTCAATGACATGCTGTTCCTGTCGCAAGCTGATCGGGGCGCTAAAGCTCGACGGATGCCCATTCAAAGCCTTGCCCGGCTCTGTGCGGAAGTGGCCGACTACTACGAAGCGGTGCTGCTCGATTCCGACCTTCAATGGACTATCGAAGGCGATGCATCGGGCCAGTACGATGCGGCGCTGCTCCGGCGCGTCCTCTCCAATCTCCTTAGTAATGCGGCACGACATGCAGATCAAGGAAGTTCAATCGTGATTCGTGTCGCTGCGGAAGCTCATGGATACATCAAGCTCTCAGTGACCAATCAAGGCGAACCGATTTCTGCAGAGAGCCTGCCTCACATCTTCGATCGCTTTTTCCGCGTAGACACGTCGCGTAGTCACAGCGACCAGAATCATGGACTGGGCCTCGCTATCGTTGGTGCCATCGCCCGGATGCATGACGGGGAACCGTTTGCAAAATCCGCCCATGGCGAGACCGAAATAGGCGTAAGACTGGCCGGCTGACGGCCCCAGCGCATTTGCCGATGCCGCCCCAGAATGATGCTTCAGTCTTTGGCCTGCGGTGCCGAGGTTCGCAACATCCGCAGGCCGTTGGCAACGACCAGCAGGCTGGCGCCCATGTCGGCAAACACCGCCATCCACATGGTTGCGCTACCGAATAGTGCCAATCCCAGAAATACGACCTTGATGCCCAGCGCCAAGGAGATGTTCTGCCAAAGCACAGCATGCGTACGTCGCGACAAATGAATCGTTTCCGGAATCCGCCGCAAGTCGTCGTTCATGATGACGATATCCGCAGCCTCCATGGCGGTATCGGTCCCGGCTGCCCCCATGGCCACCCCGATGTCGGCCCGAGCCAAAGCGGGGGCATCGTTGATGCCATCGCCGGTCATGGCCGTTGAGCCATAGCGTTCTCGCAGTTCCTCGATAGCCGCCAGCTTGTCTTCGGGCAGCAGGTTACCGCGAGCGTCATCAATGCCGGCCTGTTGAGCGATGGCGCTGGCGGTGGCCACATTATCGCCAGTCAGCATCACCGACACGACACCAAGGCGGTGCAATTCGGCGATTGCCGAGCGCGAGCTTTCCTTGATGGTGTCGGCCACCGCAAAAATGGCCAGCACTTCGTTCTCCGATGCGAGAAGCGTCACGGTTCGTCCCTGACGTTCATGTTCGTTGAGTCGCGCCTCAGTGGCCGGACTGCACAGATGGCGCTCCTCGATCAGGCGATGGTTGCCCAGCACCAGCAGCGTTCCGTCGCTACGCGCCTCAATGCCGCGTCCCGGCAAGGCCCGGAAATCCTGCAAGCCGTTAGCCGAAGGCGGCAGGCCAGCGGCTATGGCCTTGGAGACGGGGTGATCGGAATGGCCGGCCAGGCTGGCGGCCCAGGACAGGATTTGCGTTTCCGCGATGCTGGATGACACGATTTCGCTCGCTACCAGTTTGGGTTTGCCGGCGGTGATGGTGCCGGTCTTGTCGAGGGCGACAGCGCGCAGCTTCCGTGCCTCCTCCAGATAGACGCCACCTTTGATCAGGACACCCCGCCGGGCCGCAGCGGCGAGACCGCTGACCACAGTCACCGGCGTCGCGATAACCAGAGCGCACGGGCACGCGATGACCAACAAGACGAGCGCCTTGTAGACCGCCTGCAGCATCGTCCAGCCAAACAACCACGGCCCGAGTAAGGCGATGGCCAGGGCGATGACAAAAACGGCCGGCGTGTAGATCGCAGCGAAGCGATCGACGAAGCGCTGCGTTGGCGCCCGGGTGCCTTGGGCTTGCTCGACGGCATGAATGATCCGGGACAATGTCGTGTTACCTGCGACGGCGGTTACTTCGAATACCAGTGTTCCCGTCTCGTTGATTGTGCCGGCAAACAGCGGGTCGCCAATCGTCTTGTCGACCGGAATGCTCTCGCCGGTGACGGGCGCTTGATTGACGGCGCTATTGCCGACAGTAACGCGACCGTCCAGGGGGATTCGTGCGCCCGGTTTAACGCGAACCTGCGCTCCGAGGGAGACCTGATCGGCGGGCGTTTCGCGCCAGGAACCGTCAGGCTGACTGATCTCTGCCGTATCCGGCGCCAGGGCCAGCAATCCCTGAATGGCATTGCGCGCCCGATCTACCGAGCGTGCCTCAATGAGTTCGGCAATGGCATAGAGCGCCATGACCATCGCCGCTTCCGGCCATTGGCCGATCAGGAAGGCTCCCGTCACGGCGACCCCCATCAGGGCATTCATGTTCAATTGACCGCGACGCAACGCCGCCAAGCCCTTGCGATAGGTTGAGAACCCGGAGAATGCAATGGCCGCAGCCGCCAGCGCCATCCCCAGCCCCTTGAATGGCAGGTTATCGGGTGCAAAGTAATCCAGCGCCTCGGCCGCGATGGCCAGCAACAAGGCGATTACCGCCTTGCCGATCTCGCCAAACCCCAAAGGCGTTTCCGCCTTGGAACCCGCCCCGACGGGTTCTGCCTTAAATCCGAGTTTGCGAATAGCCTGCAACGCGCTTTCCTGTGCGGATTGCGATCCATCAAGGGATAGATTCCGGGCGGCCAGTTCGAAACGTAGCGTGCGGATGCCGTCAATGCCTGCCAGCGCCTGGCGAATGAGGTTTTCTTCATTCGGGCAATCCATGGCGGGAATGCGCAAGGTTACCCGGTCGTTGCCCGTCATCGATTGGCTCGACGGGGCAGACGCCATGTCCGGCACCGCTTTCGCGGCACACCCTGTCTGACATCCACATTGAGCGGTATCGGCTGAAGGGAGTGATTCGTTGATGGGTTTCATGACAATCTCCAAGTGATGGCATCATTTGAAACCCTAAAGCCACTTCAAGGTCAACTGGCCATCACCACTCACGGAAAACGTCCATGAAAATCGGAGAACTCGCTAAACAAGCCGGTACGAGTACGGAAACGATCCGTTACTACGAGCAAGTCGGACTACTCCCGAAAGCCGTCCGCAGCGAGAGCAATTACCGCGTCTATGCAGCGGCGCATCTTGAACGCATGATCTTCATTCGTCATTGCCGCAGCCTCGACATGACGCTCGACGAGATTCGTATTTTGCTGCACTTCAAGGCTTCGCCAGACGAGAACTGCTGCGGGGTAAATCGTTTGCTGGACGAGCATATCGGCCATGTCGCCCGGCGCATTGCCGAACTACAGGAATTGGAACTGCAACTCCGGGAATTGCGCCAGCGTTGCCCGGATGATCGCCAAGCGCAACACTGCGGAATCCTGGTGGGCCTGTCACAGGCGAGCGCCAGCGCCCCAGTGCTGACCAGCCATATTGCCGGCGTTCACGCAGGGACAGCCTCATCGAACTCGCCGTAAATCGGGGGACTGATCATGAAGGGAGTCTTACCAACCTTTATTGACTAATCTTTATAATTCGCCATAAAATTCGCCATAACAAATACGCACCATATAAGGCTTTATTCGTGGCGAAAAAAGAAATTACTGACGATCTTGTCGGCATTGAAAGCGACTTCGCCAATTTGGCTCGACTGGCCGCTTCAGGGGCGCACGAGGATACCCGCCTGCTATTGGCACGCCTCGTCCGCAAGTACCGCCAACAACGCCCTGAACTGGCTTCGCTTCTCGATCAATCCCTCAAAGCATCCCAGACCCGCTCGGCAGGTAACGCTATCCTGCGTCGTGGCGCACCGATAAAGGACGCCGGCGAGGCACCGCTCCCCGTAGACGGCGATTCCCGTCTGGCGCTGATCCGGGTCTTCGATGACCGCGCCGGATTGCCTCCACCGATTCTTCCCGGCAGTGTTCATGACGCCATCGGTGCCATCATTCGCGAACGACAGGAACGTGAGCGGCTGGCCGCCCGTGGCATTAGCCCGACCCGTTCAGCCATCCTGGTAGGCCCTCCCGGTGTCGGCAAAACACTCTCGGCCCGCTGGATTGCCAGCGCTTTGGGCAAGCCTCTGTGGGTACTCGACCTGACGGCGGTGATGAGCAGCCTGCTCGGCAAGACCGGCAATAACCTGCGGGCCGCCCTCGATCACGCCAAGCAGCACGCCGCCGTTCTGCTACTCGACGAGATCGATGCGATCGCCAAGCGGCGCAGCGACGAGTCCGACATTGGCGAACTGAAGCGCCTGGTTACTGTCATGCTCCAGGAAGTCGATCAATGGCCAGATACTGGCCTGCTGCTGGCTGCCACCAATCACCCAGAACTGGTCGATCCGGCTTTGTGGCGACGTTTCGATCTGGTCCTCAAGTTCGATGCACCGGATGCTGCGGCGATTTCAACGGCCATCCAGCGATTCCTGGGTGACGATCTGCCCTTGTTCGCGTCCTGGATCGATGTCCTGGCTGCTGGGCTGCAGGGACAGTCTCTCTCAGACGTGGAGCGCAGCATCAACGCTTTGCGTCGCGGCCATGCCTTACAGACGGCGCCGCTGGAACAGTTGATCGGATCAGCCCTGGGTCAGCGTCAGGAAGCCTTGAGCAAGGCAGAACGCCTCAACCTCGCGATTGCGCTGGCTAAGGCGGGGCAACATACACACATGCAGATCAGCCAAATGACGGGCGTCGCTCGCGACACCATTCGCAAACACGCGGGGCCTTCCCCCCGCAAAGGCAGAGGGCTCAAGTAAATGACTACGCGATACCTGATCGGCCGCGCCGAGTTGCTGACCTATCCGATCGAAGCGCCCAAGAAGAAGGTCGGCGACAAGGCGCACCCCTACACGCTCGGTGAGGCCAAGCGCATCATCGTGCCGGAGATCGAGACTGCCAACCGAATTTTCCAGGAACTCCCACCGAAGGCCTGTGCCGATGATCTGGCGGTGGCCCGTCTGGTATTGCATCCGGCCTATCTGGCCAAGTCGTTTTTCCCGAAGCTGCTGCTCGATCAGGTGGGACTCTCGTCGGTTGGCTCGCGCACCCGCCGCATCCAGCCGCGTCGCCAGACCCAGAAGAAAGCACCACCGGAAATCGAGACGACGGAACTCTTCGTGGCTGGCACGCGGGCCGCACTGAGTCATTTCCCGGCCTTCGCCCGCAGCCTGAACGAACAGATGCCAGTCGCCGAGCAGTTCGCCCGCATCGAGACCTTTGCGGCCATGACTCCGGCGGATCGCCTGCATCTGGAAGGCGCCAATGTGGGCCATGTTTTCGAGGTCGGGCTGCATCTGCCACCCGAGGGCGATGCCTCGGATGTTCGCGCCTTATTTGCCGACTACGCCAAGGACTGCGGCTTCAGGGTCAATGGCGAGTTCGAGTTTGAAGCCGGTCGGCTGCTCTTCGTGGCGGTCGAAGGGGATGCGACCGGCCTGGAAAACTTGGGTCAATTCACGCTGACGCGCGTCGTCCGGCCGATGCCGCACTTGCGGGCAGCCCGTCCGGTTACCCGCAGCATGCCGCTCGCAGTGTCATTCTCCTTGCCAAGCGGCGAGCCGCTCTCCCGCGAGCCCAAGGTCGCCATTCTCGATGGTGGCCTGCCCGAAAAACACGTTCTCGAAAGCTACGTCCGCCGCTACTTTCTCGCCGATGAGGGTGCCAGCGACGTACCCGATTTCACTGAACACGGGCTGGGCGTCACCTCGGCGGTGCTGTTTGGGCCGATCGAGCCAGAGGCAACGGCGGAGCGCCCCTATGCGCCGGTCGATCATCACCGTGTCCTTGACACAAAAATCGACGGGGAAGATCCCTACGAGTTGTATCGCACGCTCGGCCATGTGGAAACCATACTGCTCTCGCGCCAGTACCAGTTCATCAACCTCAGTCTGGGGCCGGATCTGCCTGTCGAGGATGAAGATGTCCATGCCTGGACGGCCGTTATCGACAGTATCCTGAGCGATGGGGAAACCTTGATGACTGTGGCGGTGGGCAATAACGGGGAACGTGATGCCGTGCTCAGTCTCAATCGCATCCAAGTACCGTCCGATAGCGTCAACGCCCTGTCTGTAGGTGCTGCTGACCGGACGGGAGATGACTGGAAACGGGCCAGCTACAGCGCAACCGGCCCCGGTCGCAGCCCAGGGCGCCGGAAACCGGATATCGTCGCTTTCGGTGGCGCACCGAAGGAATATTTTCACGTCGCAGCGCCCGGCACGCGGCCCAACCTCGCTGCAACACTGGGCACTAGCTTCGCAGCACCGCTCGCCTTGCGCTCGGCAGTCGGCATCCGCGCCATTCTGGGCGATGCTGTGCATCCGCTGACCATCAAATCGCTGCTGATCCACGGCTGCGAAACGAATGACGAGCATGATGTCCATCACGTCGGCTGGGGCCGGGTTCCGGCTGATTTGAACCAGTTGATCACCTGCGGCGGCGGGGAAGCTCGGATCATTTATCAGGGCGAACTTCGCCCGGGGAAGTTCCTGCGGGCACCCATTCCTTTGCCGCCTTTCCAACTGGAGGGCAAGGTTCGCTTGCGGGCGACGTTCTGCTATGCCAGTCCGGTCGATCCGCAGGATGCCGGCGCCTATACCAAAGCCGGTCTCGGAATCACCTTCCGGCCCAACAGCAGCAAGCGCAAGGCCGGCGCGGTCAATGCGTCCTCAGCCAGCTTCTTCCCGGCGGCTGAGTTCCGGACCGAAGCTGAGTTGCGGGCCGATCTGGGCAAGTGGGAGACCGTGCTGCATGCGGAAAATAGTTACTACGGCAGCAGCCTGCTCGAACCGGTGTTCGACGTGCATTACAACGCCCGTGAGGCCGGTGGCCTGGCGTCTTCCGGAGCGCCTGCTATCCGTTACGCCCTGGTGGTGACCGTACATGCCCCCAAGCATGCGCAGCTACATCAGGACATCCTCAAGGCCCATGCCGTGCTGCAGGCTCTGGAGCCACAAGTCTCGCTGCCGCTGCGTGCACGGACCTGAATCCAGCCAGGGAAGCAATGAGCCAGGTCGATCTCTACCTTGATGCGGCCGAACGGGCCAACACCCGGCGTAGCTATGCGTCCGCCATTCAGCACTTCGAGGTCGAGTGGGGAGGATTATTACCCGCAACCATCGATTCGATTGCCCGCTACCTGGCTGCCTACGCCGAATCCCTATCGCTGAACACCCTGAAACATCGTCTGGCAGCGCTGTCGCGCTGGCATCAGGATCACGGCTTTCCCGATCCGACCAAGGCGACAAAGATCCGGCAATTGCTCAAAGGTATCCGAACGCTCCATCCCGCCCGGGAAAAGCGGGCCAAGCCGCTGGAACTGGAAATACTGAACGGCGTCACCGACTGGCTGGTAGCGGCCACCGCAGCGGCAGTCAGCCGAGGAGATTCGGCCAGCGCCCTGCGACATACCCGGGATCGAGCCCTGATTCTCCTTGGGTTCTGGCGCGGGTTCCGTTCTGACGAGCTGGCCAACCTGCGCATCGAATTTATTGAAATCAAGCCCGGCGAGGGGCTGACCTGTTTCTTGCCGCGCAGCAAGGGAGATCGCAATCTTGAAGGGCGAAGCTTCTCCTGTCCGGCGTTGTCTAGGCTGTGCCCGATCGAGGCAGTCGAAGACTGGCTGGCTTTATCCAAACTGACAACCGGTCCGCTATTTCGCAAAATTGATCGTTGGGGGCATCTGTCCGAAGCCGAATTGACGCCGAGCAGCATCATTCCCATGCTTCGGAAGTTACTGAGCCAGGCGGGCGTGGCCGATGCCGAAGCCTTCAGCAGCCACTCGCTACGGCGTGGGTTTGCCCAGTGGGCCGGGATGAGTGGTTGGGATATTCGTGAGTTGATGAATTACGTCGGTTGGCGCGACGTGAAAGCCGCCATGCGCTATCTCGATGGAGTCAGCATCGACCAGAAAGCGCGTTTCGAGCAAGGCCTGGATCGGGCACTGCCGGAAGCGTCGCCAGTTTCGGCGCCACAATTGCCCAGCCTGCCCGAGATCGCTCTCACCACGATCGAGGTTTCCCTCGATTTGTCAGCCTTTAACGGTAGCCGCCGTGCCGTCGCCAACGCCTTACGGGACATGACGAGCACCAGCCTTGCCCGGTTTCAGGCACAGCCCCTGGACCAGGAGGGCCGACAATATCGGATTGCCGTCCCGACGCCCTCGACGGATATTCTGGACGATCATCTCTACACCTTGCTTGACGAACTCCATCGCATTGCTGATGCCCGCGAGTGCTTTCTGGAGGCGGTCTGCCGCGACCCGGCCACCGGTCGGCACTGGGACTGAGGCTGCATGACCCAACTGCACGAGACCGCCTATCCACGCCTGAAGGCGGACCCATCGGCACAGGATCTCGTCGAGATTTATACCCTGACGCCTGATGAAATCGCATTCATCGACAAGACCGTAAAGCGTCCCATTGCCCGCTCGGCAGCATTCATCTACCTGAAGCTGTTTCAGCGTCTTGGGTACTTCGTCCACATCAGGGATGTCTCGTCCAAGATTCGCCAGCACATTGTGGCCCAAACGGGGTATCGGCCGGCCAGGACTGATGAACTTCGGCAGTTCGACCGAACAACGGCGCGCACCTCCCTGATTACTGCCTTGCGACGTTACCTGAATGTTCGTCCGCTGGACAATCAGGGACGCGCCTGGCTGCGGCATGTGGCAGAAACCGCCGCGGACAGCCGGCATGTGGTGGCCGATATCATCAACGTGATGCTTGAAGAACTGGTGCATCATCGCTACGAGTTGCCCGGTTTCTCCACGCTCGATCGGTTGGGTATCCAGGCCCGAGAAAAGATCCACGACGTCCATTTTGCGAGCATTGCCGACCAACTCGACGCCAAGGTGAAAGCCTTGATTGACAACCTTTTCAAGGTCAAGTCGGACGAGAGCAGCAGCACCTGGAACCTGCTCAAGCGGGAACCGAAAAAACCGACCAACAAGGAAACTCGCTCGTATCTCCAGCACATCCGCCGACTCCAGTTGCTGGTCGACCAACTGCCCATCCCCGAAATTCCCATTCCGAAGCTCAAGCAGTACCGCTATATCGCCCGTTCGCTGGATGCAACAGAAATGGCGGAACTGAAGCCCCAGAAACGCTATGCGCTGGCTGTCATCTACATCCGCTCGCAATTTGCCCAAACGCTCGACGACGCGGCCGACCTGTTTGTCCGCATGCTCCAGAACCTGGACAATCTGGCGCGCAACAAACTGAACGAATACCAGCAGGAACACCTGCAACGGACCGACCGACTGATCGGTCAGTTGAAGGAAATGTTGCTGGCCTACCGGATCGACGGCACGGATCATCAACGGATGGAAGCCATCGGTGGCAGCCTGATCGCCGAGGTCGACGACTTGGTGGCCATCTGTGACGAGCACATGGCCTACGCTGGCCGCAATCACCTGCCGTTCCTCATCCAACCCTACAAGATGGTTCGCGCCCAGTTGTTGAACTGCATCGAAATCGTCAATCCGCAGAGCAGTAGCGAGGACGACACGTTGATCCGGATGATGAAAGCACTTCAGGCGCTACGCGGCTCCCGGCATGAAGTCGTCCCTCTATCCTTGGTTGGGCTGAAAGCCGACGAGGATTTCCAGTGGCTGCCAACGGCCTGGCGAAAACTAGTCATTTCCGAGCGCACCGACGGTCAGGTCGTTACCATCAACCGCCGCTACTTCGAGTTGGCGGTCCTGTATGCGATCCGCGATGAACTCAAATCGGGCGATCTGTTCATCCAGCATGGCGAACGTTACGACGACTACCGGGAACAACTGGTTGATGACGACACCCTGAATCGTGAATTGGCACAGTATGGCGAGGTCACTGGAGTCGAAACGGATTCCAGGGCCTTTACCGAGTCCTTGAAGGCGGCTTTGCTGGAGACGGCTGAGGCGGTCGATGCCGAATTTCCCGAAAATGCCTATGCCGAAATCGTCGATGGCCGGCTGATCCTGAAGAAACCTCCCGCCAGCGAACCGCCACCCGGCATCAGGGCGATCGATTTGCTGATCACCGAGCACATGGAGAACATCAGTATCGTCGACGTACTGATCGATACCGAGCGTTGGTTGCAATTGCACAAGCTATTCCGGCCCTTGATGGGCACCGAAAGCCGGATTGAGGAATTGCGCCCGCGAGTGATCAGCACCTTGTTCTGCTATGGCTGCAACCTCGGTCCGACCCAGACCGCACGCTCGATTCGGGGCATGAGCCGCAAGCAGATCGCCTGGCTCAACATCAAGTACGTGACGGAGGAGGTGCTGGAAAAGGCCATCGTCAAGGTCATCAATGCCTACAACAAGTTCGAATTGCCTGGCTACTGGGGGTCAGGCAAGCATGCCTCGGCCGACGGCACGAAGTGGAACCTCTACGAGCAGAACCTGATTTCCGAACATCATATCCGCTACGGCGGCTATGGCGGCATCGGCTATTACCATGTCTCCGACAAGTTCATCGCGCTGTTCAGCCACTTTATTTCCTGTGGCACCTACGAGGGCACGCACATCCTCGACGGGCTGATGACCAACACCTCCGATATCCGGCCGGACACCATCCATGGCGACACTCAGGCCCAGAGCTACACGGTGTTTGCACTCTCCCACCTCTTGGGTATCAAGCTGATGCCGCGCATCCGTGGCATCAAAGATCTGGTGTTCCATCGACCCGACAGCAACAAGAAGTTCAAGCATATCGATCGACTTTTCAGTGACGGCATCAACTGGCAGATGATCGAGACCCATCTGCCGGACATGCTGCGCGTAGCGATATCCATCAAACTCGGGAAAATTTCTGCCTCGGCCATCCTGCGCCGTCTGGGCACCTACAGCCGAAAGAACAAGCTCTATTTCGCCTTCAAGGAACTCGGTAAGGTGATCCGAACCATCTTCCTGCTGAAATACGTTGGTGATGTCGAACTACGCCGGCTTATCCACGCGGAAACCAACAAGTCGGAGCAATTCAACGGTTTCGAGAAAAAGCTCTTCTTTGGCGGAGAAGGAGTGATTGCCGAAAACCTGCGCCATGAACAGCGGAAGATCATCAAATACAACCATCTGGTTGCCAATCTGGTCATCTTGCACAACGTGGTGGGGATGAGCCGGGTGCTGAAGCAACTTCAAGCCGAAGGGGCTGTGATCAACCAGGAAGTCCTGGCTGGACTGGCTCCGTACCGCTTGGAGCACATCAATCGTTTCGGCGATTACGTACTGGATTTCCGTCGCAAGGCCGAAGCCCTGGATGAGGGCTTCCGAATTCTGGAGGTTGAATCGGATAAGCCAACTGAATGACCATTGAATTTTGAGGAAGGAATCCCAATATCATGGGTTGCCATGCGCGTGCGTGGTCATTTTAGGGAGATGCTCATGAGTAAGACGCTGACCGGAAGTGGCTCCATCACGATGAAAAATCTGAATGGAACCTCTGACAAGAATTGCAGTTGTGGCTCCTGGCTGGGCCATTGGAAAAAGTTTGCGAAAACGTCCACGACACCCAAATGTCACGTCCAAGGGTGTGAGTCCCACGCTGAGGTAGGGGCGCATGTTATTTTGCCGAACATGAAGGACGAATCGCTGCGGAAACTCAATTTCATCGCGCCAATGTGCAAAACACACAATGGAACGCCGAGTGCCGAGTACAAATCCAAGCCGGACAGCGTTTTTGTCAGTGCGAATAAGGCACTGACGTGCGAAGCCTAAGCTGCAATTGATGAGGGTAGGCCGGTGAAAACTGGTCTTTCCATCAGCCACGTATTTCTGTTTTAGAACAATCGGCTAAGCGGTTTTTTCGAGGATTTCGCACGATTCCCGGCCGACCCTCTGCAAGGCAAAACCGGGGAAAAATCGCAAATCGCAATGCCGGCCTGTGACGCTTGCCAATAAACCCGGCAAGCTTTTGCGCATGAAACAAAGGCGCGCAAACATTCGGCCAGATTGCGATTTTTCCCCGAAAGGCAAAAGCATCCATGCTCAACCGGCAGAGCGCCGGCCGGGAGGCCGGAATGAAGACCGGACGGGACTGAGACTTCCGGCGAAAACTGCGAGTGACTGCGCGCCTAAAAATCACGAAAACACGTGATTTTCTTAACGGCTTGCCAGCAAAAACACGGTTAATCAACCGCCTTGCGCCATTGCCGGACACCGAGAAACCAAAGAAAAAGCACCGGCATGCCGGCAAAGGATCAGAACCTAAGTTAGACGGCCTGTGGCCTCTTGTTTTCCGAGGGCCGTTTGACAGTTCCCAGCACCTTTTGCCGGTAATCTGTCCTAAACGATTGCAGCGCCCTAGACCCCCGATGTGTCTCACTCCAGCAGCCAAAAAGCAAGGGCCGGGCTAAAGCCCTGAAATCCTCACCCGTTCGGTTTTTTCTTGATGAGTCGTCAGAAAAAATCCGCATGCGGCTTCCGGTTTCACCCTTGCTTTTTGTCTGCCTACATGAGCCCCAACGGTACGGGCACTGCAATCAGGACGGATCACCAACAAAAGGAGCAACGATCATGGAAGCAATCAAACAATCGGAAAACAACAGCAAAGACACGGTACGGGATGCATCAGTCCAGATCAGCACAGGCAACAACCAAACCGAACCCGGCACCCGTGAATATGCCTAGACAGGAGATTGAAGCCATGAACCACTACATTCCGCGCAAGTCCGACGAATTCGAAAAGCGGCAACTTTGCTTCCCGTTCGGCGAGGCTTGCCGGTTTGTGGCGGAATTGGCCGCAAAGGCAAAAAAGGAAATGCTGACATGGTGGAGGAAAAACCGCCCCACCCTACCGGCAGCAGCTTGCCGGATATGGCAACAGCTTGTTTTGGAGGCTGACGACTTTCATCAAATCCCGCTGTTTGGAACTTCCAAGGCTTGACGCTACACTTACCGCAAAGGAGATACACCGCATGAGCGACAACATCGAAAACCTAATTCTTGAACACCTGAAACGCTTGCAGGCCGAGCAAAGCGCCGCACGGGAACGCGATCAGGAAATACTAAGCAGGCTTTCCCACATCGAGAGCGGAATCGCTCGACTGACACGCGATGAATCAGCCAATTATTCGGAGATCATCGAAAGCCGCCACGCCGTAGACAAGCTGAAAGACAGGATCGAGCGCATCGAGCGACGACTGGAGATCAACGGCTAGTTGTCAGAACAGGAAAAAGAGAAGCCGGGGAAACCCGGCTTTTTTTTTGCGGATCCACGAAAAGCTAGATGCCTGACGACGGCACCGACCGAACACGATCTACATTCAGCATCAAGACGATTTCGGTCTTTTCTTCGGTATCGCTGAAAGCGTGTAGAAATTTTGGCAGGAATGACAGGCCGGACGCAGTGCCGGTGGACTTGGTTTCATCCAGACCGCCAAGAAGGATTAAATCGCCATCGGAAACAAGAACATCGGTTGTCAGTTCCCGTTTAAGCAGTGTGGGAGATTGATTGACACCCGTAGTCGTTGGAATGAACTGCGAAAGCTGCTGCAGGACATGAAGTTCCGCCGTATTGGCTCGAATCTTCGGCTTGAGTTCAAAAATCACGCCTGACGATTTGTATTCAACATTCTGCACAGGCTTGCCGTTTCCGTCATAACTCACACTGGCCAGAATCGGGGTTTCATTGCCCACCTGAAAACGTGCCGAGGAATCGGATTTCACACGAACACGGGGCGACGTAAGAATCTTGAATCGGTCGTCATTCGTCAAAGATGAATAGATGGCCGCAAACTGGGCATCACCAACCTTAAACTTGACGAAAGCCGAACCCGTCGCGGCGCTGGCGCCCGCGTCAAGATTAAGACCAAACCCGGCCTTGAGAACTGAGGTAATAAAATCGACGGCCGAGCCTTCTTTTTTGCTACTTCGAACCTCCAGAACAACCGCCTTAACGAGCAGCTCACCGACCGGGGTATCAACCGTCTGGAATATCTTTTTTAGACGGGCGATTTCTTCGGGCAGGCCATTAAATACAATCACGTCCTGTTCCACGTTGGTTTGAGCGTTAAGCCCCTGATCGGCCAGACCAGCAACGGCCATTTGCGGGGAATTAATCACCTGACCCGGCATCAACTGGCCCGGATTGACACCCCCGGAAAGCTGATTAAACCCGATACCCTGACTCTGACGACGACCGACGAACGAACCCGGCTTAAACAACGATTCAGCCAAGGACATAAGATAGGCCACAGAACGGAACTCAGGACGATAGATGAATAATTCCTTCCCCTGATTAACTTCCGGCTCACTGGAGCGCTTGGAAACCACCAATACACCAGATTTGTCCTCAACACGATAACCGCGCAGATCAAGAACACGCCTAGCCTCTTTTTCGAGCTGATCTGGGGATTGATTACGAAGCATGACCGTGAACAAATCGCCATCGGCCACGACCGAGGCGTCGAGGACATAGGATTTCGAGAGCGATTCAGAGAAGACCAAACGGCAAAAATCAGCCAGGCCAACCCGCTGCAGATCAATGGACGTGTTTGCGGCAAATACAGACGCCGAGAAGAACAGCAAAAACAGAAAACGCATCATCGCTTTGCCCCTTGAGAAGCACCCGACCACTGAGACACGAAGGAACCATCGGGCAATTGCAATTCGACTTCGCCACGCGTCACCTTGACAGCCGGAGGATAGGAAACCAGCCTTTGCCGCCCTTCCCCGTCGCGCAGAACATAGAGAACACCGTTTTTTTCCACAGTGCCGACGAGTCGCCAGCTTTCCGAAAAACCATCATTGGGCTTTTTAACCTCGACGGGCTTTAGGGGATCAACAGCCGGTACGACAACGGAATTTCTATCGATAGCGACCGGCTTTACTTCTGGCTCACGATGGAAAAAACGCCACATGAACCAAGCGACGCCAATTATCCAAATAACACCAAGCGGAATGCCGTATTTGATGATTTTGCGATTGAACAACGAACCCCGGTTATCCGCCCTTTCCTCTTTGGCATCCGCCCCGCCCTCTGTTTTTTGGGAATGTGATTTGTAAAGCGGAAAGATTGCAGGATCGTATTTTTTTTGGAAATCCTCGATGAAAGAACGCTTGATCTGTTTGTTGCCACCGTAGACAGAAACAACATAGCGATCCGGCATACCCAAATCCGTGTGTTTCTGCATCAGAAACGACTTTTCAATCGTTGCCTTGATGTTTCGACGAAGGTCGCCAATATCTTGTGCGATTAGAACAATATCGCAGCACTGGCCGGTAGTTTGATGGAGGAAATGCCGGTGCATGCGAAAGAACTTCAAATGACCATCGGGCAATTGAGCATCCGAGGTATAGAAGCGCCAGCATTCATCAATAATAACAATATCGCCACCTTTGACGATTGAGTTATTGCACCAGTCCAAATGAGCTTTTTGCAGAGCTTCGAGAAATTCAGGATTTGAACATTTTTTGATTTGGGCGAGATAGGGAGAATCGCTTTCTTCTTGCGGGAAAAAGAATGGTTCTTCGATACGGGAGTTTTCAACCTGAACTATTGCGCCGAGCTTAGCGCGATCCGCACCGAGCACATCGACGCAGTAATCGCTGATCTTGTCATATTGAAGCCCGGCCACGTTGGTTACAACCCGGCGCCCCTTGGCGACATTGGGAACAATGACGCCCTGAACCACTTCGTAAGATTTGCCGGAACCTTGAATGCCGGAATATAAGGATTGCGCCATAAATGCCCTAAGTCAAAAACGGGGAAAAATCAAAATCAAAAAGTGCCTGTGACGCTCCCCATAAAAACCGGGGAGCTTTCGCCCATAAAACAAAATCGGGCGAACATTCGGCATTTTTGATTTTTCCCCTTAAAAGTCAAAACCGACCGGAATTAGCCGATAACAGGTAGGCGACGAATGAGGAAGCGAGCGATATACGCCGAAATCACCAACGGCAGACCGAAAGCCATTTGTGTTGCATCGAGGAAATACCACATGCCGGGGGTAAGCCCGGAAAAGGCCGAGGTCAAAGCCGAGGTATTCAGAAAATTGCCGAGGTAGTTAATTGCATACGGAACCAGAAAGGCAACGACACCGAAAACCGCAGCGAGAATAACGAATTTGACGACAACGCCCCGGAACACCCAACCAAGAGCCCATGAAAGAATCGGCCACAACGGCATGATTTAAGCCCCCAAAACAATAAATAGAGCAACGACGACCCAAACCACATTAAAGGCAAGGGCAATTAAAGGCTTTACTGATTCATATAACGTGCAGTGGGCATCTAAAATTATATGGGTGTAATGCCCGAATACGGTATAGCTTAAATCGGGTTTTGGGCATTCGGAGACATGGCCGGGAACAGACCACGCAGAAAGGCCGTTAAATGTATTTTTGAAAAAACCATTATCAAATTCGGCGGAATCTGGATTAACAGGATCATTCAATGAAGCATTTGAAATATCGCCGAGCTTATCAACGGATTGTTTAATTGGATTAGCCGCATTTTGCGCTTCCCCCTGCCGCGCATAATCAGTAGGGAATTTAATATCCGGCGCTAATTGCGAATTCGGATTAGTCGATACCTGCGGAGAATTCGTAGCATCCGCCGTTGCAGTAGTAGGCGATGAAGAAGCAGACGGCGAGGCAATTTGCCCAGTGGCTACAGAAGTCTGAACGGAAAGAACCTCCCCGGTAACTGGATTTACAGTCGCCGACGTTGTTTGAACCTGAGTTTGATTTGTTGCCTGAACCTGTTCCTGAACAGAAAGCGTAGTAACCGATTGACCCGGCGTAACAGTAAAAACCAATGGCTGTCCACTTGAGTTTGTACCGTATGCAACAACTTTGCCGTCACGAATCATAGGACTTAATTTATCCGCTGAGACTTGAGCAGGACAGTTCAAATCGTCAGCGGTTGCAAATTGACCATTTGAATAAAGAATATCGCATGTTTTATCGTCAGTTACCTTTCGAGGATTTGACAACACACAACCACTACCACCGTCCGTATAACCAACCGGACAACCCGACCCCGCTACAGTCTGCTGAAAAGACGAATAACCATAAGTGTAATTAGCGTCCGACGCAATTGCACACAAGTAAGAGTTTTTAACAACCGCATCAGGCCGCCAAGATACACACGCTTCCTGCGGCGTAGCGAAATTAACAGCCGAGCCCCCTGAATTAGTGAAATAACGTGTTTGAGTTCCACCCGAATTTGCATAGGACACCGAAGGCGCAGCAACCGGAGGCTGAGGAGCTTTATTCGGATCAGTCGTAAGCGGAACCCTTACAGAATTACCGTCTGCATCAGTCAATTTCAAATAGGCGTAGGCCAAACCCGCACCAACAACCAAAACACCCAAACCAACGACACCCGCAGTCACCAGCGCACCACTACCAACAGCACCACCCGCCGTAATCGCAGCACCAGACGGAAAGGCATACACCACCGCCTGCTGAATAGTCGGCAAAGGCAACGCCTGAGCATAAACATGACGAACAGGAACAACCGTAGAAACCGCCGTGAACAGCGCCAGCGCAAGCGCCCGAAATCGCTTGTTATTCACCGCTAAGCCCTTTCACAGCAGCCCAGCCGAGGACACAGCCGAAGCCAGCGAAGATCAAATACCAGTACATTGCGACAGTCATTTATTGCCCCTGAAAAAGAAAAAGGCAGCCCGAAAGCCAAGCCGTTAACAAAATCTGTGTAACGGCTGCCGAACAGGGCAGGCCCCAAGAGAGGGGATTCCGCAAAACGGGATCCCCTTTTTCTTGCGTGGCCCGCCGCCCGCCGCCGGGTGCGTGGGTGTTCCTTTGGAATACAATCGTCATGACACGGGGGACCCATGACGGCTCACATCTACATCATCAAGGACGGCGACAAGACCAAGATCGGCAAGAGCACGAATCTGGAAAGACGCCTCCCGGCCTACAAGACGCACAACCCCAACCACGAGGTCTATAAAACCTATCCCTGCACGGCGGAGCAGGCCCACAGCGTGGAACTGTTCATCAAGCAGGCCTTGAAGGACAGGCTGGCGGGACAGGGCCGCGAGTGGTTCTCCGTCCCCGCCGCCGAGATCGACAGGCTCGTATGCACCCTGCTGGACGCCTCGCCAGGCGTCTCCGACACCATGCCCGCCCTGCACGGAGTCAAGGTGCCCCACGAGGCCGACGTGCTCCTCGGGAACATCCTCACGGCCGTCCAGGAGCGGAAGCCCTCGCAGGAGATGAAGGACCGCCTTTCCGAGATGTTCGGGAGGGCCTTCGGGCTCGGGATACCGCGGCACAAACTCCCCGATGACGTCCTCGCCCGCGAGCATCTGACGGTCGACCTCAACCACTCGGCCAACCCGCGGGATTCGGAGGCGGTGATGAAGGCGGTCAGGTCGAACGAGCCGTTCCCGCACAGCGACCACTGCTGGCACTTCTTCCACCTGCTGCGGCTTTCCAGCGGGCACAACCTCGCCGTCTGCACGGCGGTGGTCTCCATGCCCTACATCGAGGTCTTGGACGGCGGCGGGGAGAGGAAGGTGTTCAACCACGCCAAGGAACTCGGGCTGTGGGCGACCTTCCACCACGATTGGAGTTGGTGGTATCCGTCGAAGACCGCCCTGATCCTCTTCCAGAGAAGGACTCCCGTCAGCCAACTGATGACCCAGTGGGAGGGCTCGTTCCGCAAGTGGGTGATGGAGCGTCGCGAGGTGCTGAGGTTCGAGGACCACGGGGATTCCGACGCCCTGTCGAGGATCATCGAGGACGTGTGCGAGGACAAACATTTTCCCCTGGCCTTCCGCGATTACGGCGACCTGTGGGAGAGATACCTCGGCCCCTTCTGGCACTTCCTCAGCGACGCCAAGATCGAGGACGACGGATGGGACGACGACAGGGTCGGGGCCATGCGTTTCCTGATCGGAAAGTGGCGTGAGCGGGGATAGGCGACACCCTTGGGGTATGATTTCGGCATCAACAGAACACAGAGAAAAACCGTGAGAACCCTGCTCGCCTTCCTGCTCTCCATCGCCTGCCTTCCCTCGTTTGCCGCCGACATCCGAGTCCCGATGGTCTCCCCAACCCGCTCGATGGGCGGGATCATGATCGAGGGCGAGATCGTCGAGGGGGATTACGCCAAGTTCGAGAAACTGGTGATGCAGATATTCAATCCAGGCGTGGTTTGGCTTGCGTCCCCAGGGGGAGACCTTGTCGAGGCAATGAGGATTGGGAGACTCATCAGGGAACTCAAACTCTCGGTGTGGGCCCCGCCCAAGAGCGGCCCGCTCTTCCCCATGGTCGACTCGAAGAGGAACGCCGTGTGCGCGTCGGCCTGCTTCTTCATCTACGCGGCGGGCGTTGAGCGCAAGGGCGAGGTCTTGGGCATCCACCGCCCCTACATGTCCGCCTCAGCCTATCGGAGGATGGGGCTCGACGAGGCGGCGTTGCGGCAGTCTGTGGCCATGAAGGTCTCGGGGGACTACCTGAGGGAGATGGGGATTTCCTCGGCCCTCGTGGAGAGGATGAACGGCATCGGTTCGGAGAAGATCGTCTGGCTGACCGAGTCGGAGGCCTCGGACCTGACGGGGTTCATCCCCGAGTACACCGAATGGTTCAAGGCCAACTGCCCGCCCACCATCGGACGGGACGGGAACCTAGACCAAGAGAAGATGTTCGGGTGCAGGAGCAAGCTGCTGGAAGAGGAGCAGAAGGGGGCCAAGCTCGGCTGGCTTGTCAGGTCCGCTCAGAAGAAGTGATTATTAAGGAAGTCCCTCTTTATTCGAAAAACTCACCTCATTTTCTTCCATTCCGAAACAGGAATTGGTCGATCAAACCCTACGATAATCCCTCCATTTTTTCCGTATCTGACAATACCGTGGGTCGTTGGGACGGGGTTGCAAGCATCGTGATTGATCTTTTTGAAAAACTCAATACGAGCCGCTTCGAGTTTTTCAAACTCTTCGGATGTGATTTTGGATGGGGATTGTGTGGACATTTTGGTCTCCTTTTTCAGAAGTTCAGCACCTTTCTTTAAGATAACCGATTTTTGGGGGGAGGTCCGGCCCGCCCATCGGATACTTGGTTTTAGATTTTTGGTGGTGTTTGGTGGTGCAACGATATCCAGCGTTCCACGAGAATGCCAAGGTAATACAGCATGGGAGAAAGGATGATTTCAAGTTGCTCGCATCCTCTTCTATTTTTGAATATGCCATCCATGTCGTGGTCGATATTCAAAACCCCAATTTTTTTCTTGGCTACATCTTTGCCACAAATTACGGGTATTGAGATCAAAAAAGACGCAAACGATTTTATGTGTTTCCCTGGGCCGTCGTCAGAGAAATACATCAAGATGTCCTGTTTGGCGTCGTTGCCGTAGAAACACTTTTCACTTTCCAGCCATTCCTTCATTTCCTGAATGGAAGACACTTGTGAAACTCCGCGAAAAAATGCTTGCTGGGCACCTGGTGCCGCATACCTCAACAGCTTGCCCTCTTTCTCCATGTTTTCCTTCTTCAAGATGGGCAAAGATATGCTTTCCAATCTATCGTCAGGGGTCGGAGAATCTTGGCCGCTGCGAATTGACAATTCCGTATAGAGTTCCAAGAAACCCTCATACTCGTCGTCTTGAAATGATTTTGTTTGCTTGAATATTTTTTTGACAAGTTTTTTGTTCGACAGATGGGGAGGAGCAAATATCATGACATTGATCCCATATGTCGGGTGTTCCTTGTCTTCGTAAGCCTGAATAACCCCTCCTATCAGATTTAAGATTGTTCTGATGCCATCCTCAACAAGAGCCTTGCTTTTTGACTGCCCATCTTCAATCTCGCAATTGTTTTCCAATATGCTCAAATTGTGCTCGGCAAAGATATAAGCGGATTGCCCCATTAAATAGTTTTCTTGATATACCCTCATGAAGGAATCGGGAGGCGTGAGAGAGATGGTTTTTGTTAAGTCGACAAGTTCGACAAGTTGGGCATGTGCTGCCTGCTGATCTGTTGTTTCTTTACCTTTTGAAACGGCATAGGCGATGGCAATCACAAGGGTTCCGATTGTCAAACCTCCCAACATAAATGGATCGCTATTGCTGGTGAAGCAATCTTCTTTTATTGAAAAGCCGTGGTTTTTCAGAAAATCACATACCCAATAAGAACGCTTGACTTCATCCGAAAAAAACGAAGCCACGGCTCCAATAAGAACGGCTGCGGCTCCCGTTATCCCATGAAGCCACACCCAAAAATCTTTTAATGATTTTCCCAATTTCATTTTTCTTCTCTGGTGAAAGAGAAGAAGAAAAGCATTTTTCGAGAAAAAATCGACATCCGTTTGTCGGGAAAATAACGGGGAATACCTTATTGCCATAATCTGAGTATTTGGCAATGCATCCTGCGTCATGCATTGAACTGCGCCCCCTACGATTTGAAACAAATGATGCCGTTGGTGTGAGCGGCATGGAAAACCAAACAAAAAGCCCCCGTCCGACGCTGTCGGTGGGGGCTTTACTCTTGAAGTGTGATTCTCAACCCTTGGCGGGCACCTGCTTCTGGCACTCCATGCAATAGACGTCGCCGCCGAACTTGGCCTTGTTGAACCAGCAGAACTTTGCGACGTTGTAGGGCACCGAGGCCGAGCACGATTTGCAGACGAGCTTCGATTTCTTCTCTCCCGCAGGCTCCTCGGTCGGCTCCGCCTTGGGCGTCTCCGCGGCCTTGGGTGCCACGGGCTTCACGGGGGCTACGGTCTCCTTCGGCAGGCCGAATCGGGCATGCCAGTCGAACGACGCGGGCACGTGCAGGGCTGCGATGCGACGGGCCAGATCCTCCAAGGTTTCAGGGGAGACGATCTTCGCCGCGAGCAGGATGTTGTTGTCCGAGTCGAAGGCCTTGTCGATCTTCGCCTTGATCTGGTCGGCCTTCACGATGCCCGCGTCCCACCAGCCCTTGGCCTTCGGTCGGGTGATGCGGGCGTTCTTGGACACGACCACGAGGCCCGTGAGGGAGGGCTTGATGGAGAACCCCAACCTCTTGGGCAACTCCACGACACCGTCGGAGAACACGTCTTTGAGGACGGCACAGTGCTTGGCGTTCTGCTCGTGGGGTGAGCCTATGCCCGTGGGCTTGCCGTTCCAGAACATCGCACACTCGCCCTGCTCGTTGATGGCGATGCCATCGGAGAACCGCTTGCTCTCGCAGACCCAGACGTCGAGGAAACGGTTTATCAGCAGGTGGTCGATCTGGGCGACGCGGCCCTTGTGTTCGAGGCGGACGTCGTGGATGGCCGCCCAGTTCTTCGACGGGCCGTAGTGGAAGTCGATCTCGTAGGCCGCGTCGGCCTCGCCCTTGGCCCCCGACTTGATGTTGCGGATCTCCTGTTCGATCTTTTTCTTGGTGTCCGCCGATGCGGCGGGGTGCCTCAGGAGTCCTTGCAGGGTCTCGATGTCCTTGGTCTTGTCGTCGGCCGATTTGATGATCATGGCGTTGCCTTTGTTCTTGTCGGAAATGACGCGAGGCTAAGGACGTGCCTCCCCCAAGTCAAGCGGATCGGGGCCTCCGTCGGGCGGGAGCCTAACGGCCACCCCTTCTTTTGATCCTCTTTTCCCTGGCGTCAAGCCACCTCCTCAACGCCTCTCTCGTGGCGTGGGTCAGGCTCACGTTGTCCTCCTTGCACGCCTCGTAAAATTTCTGCTTCAACTCGGTTCCTATGGAGACGGACAGGTCATCCCTTTGCGGATTCACTGGGTTCGGCATTCATGTCCTCCAACACGATTCAATCATGTTCGTTGTTTCCACAACCATCTACACCCATGGCGTTTCAAGGCAAGGCCATCCGACAAGTGGCCGACGGGCGGCTTGACTTCACCACTTCCCTTTGAGAGGAAAAGACATCTCGACAAAAACAATAATAGGGAGATGTCATGGAAAACTCCGACGGCTCGGCTTCAAACAAAAACACCCCGACGGCATTGGGTCTTTCCGAACCCACACCCCAATATTGGGCGGCCATTCGTCGTGAGATTGAGGAGTCGAAGCTCCCATCCAAATCCCTCATCTTGGATCTCATAAGGAGATACCACGGAAACGAAGGGGGGATCACCCTCTCCTATTCAGGAAAGAAGGAGCCTTGGCAAATAGCCAGGCTTGTAAAGCCAAAAGTTTCCAAGATATTGAAGGGGGAGTCGGTGGGCCCCGAGCCTGAGCAAGCCAGAAACCTTCTCGTGGAGGGGGAAAACCTCTCCGCCATGGTGACCATCTACAAGTACAGGGGGCAAGTCGACCTGATCGTCACGGACCCTCCCTATAACGCCGACCGTGATTTTCGCTACAACGACAAATGGGACACTAATCCCGATGACCCAGGCCTAGGGGACATAGTTCTTCCCGACGACGGATCCAAGCACTGCAAGTGGCTGAGATTCATGGCTCCAAGGCTCTACATGATGAAGGAAATGCTGCGGGCCCATGGGGTTATTGCCATCTGCATAGACCATAGGGAACTCTATCGCCTTGGGGTTTTGATGGATGAAATCTTTGGAGAAAGGAATCGCATAGGCATCATCAATTGGCAGAAATCGTATTCCCCGAAATCGGATTCAAAGCATCTTTCGACTGCGACGGAATACGTCCTCGTTTACGCGAAGGATATCGACTTGGCGAAAACGGGCCTTGAAGCTCGGACCGAAAAAATGGATTCCATTTACCTGAATCCCGACGACGATTTGGAGGGCAGGTGGTTTCCGGGAGACATCACCGCTGCAAGCGGGGACGCAAAATCCGCATATGGAATCCAATCTCCATTCACGGGAGAAATCCATTATCCGAAAGCAAGGTTTTGGAGCCCCTCCAAGGATTCCATAAAGAAGGCCCTTGAAAAATACGGTTCCGAATATGAGGAAAAGGAAATCGGGGATGGGGTTGTTTTCGTCGGAAAGAACAACAAAACCCAAAAGGTAAAGGCATTGGTCTTGAAGGGGGTCGACTTCAAGGATGGCAAGTTGGTTGGAGGGGAGGAGGCATTGAGCCTTTCCAGGCAAAAGGCCTTGGGCGTCATTGCCGGAAAAAACTGGCCTGAACTTGTGTTCAACTCTGACGGGTCGGGAGGGCCGAAATGGAAGAGATACCTGTCAAAGATCAAGCAGGGAAAAATTTCCATGACCTTCTGGGCGAATGAGGAATACGACACTCCTCTTGACATAGACAACGTGTCTTGGGGGTATCAAGAGTCAGGGGCGAGCAGGCATGGAATAAACGAACTTGATGCGATAGTCGGACAAACCCACGGATTTGAGACGGTCAAGCCCCTGAAACTGATCAAAAAGATAATCCAATTGTGGTGCAAGCCCGACGGATTGATCCTTGATCCATTTGCCGGATCCGGGACGACGGGGCAGGCCGTATTGGAATTGAACCAAGAGGCTTGCGCCACAAGGCGTTTCATCCTCATTGAGCAGGGGAACACCGACAAGGGAGACGATTACGCCAAAACGCTTACCGCGGAACGCCTTCGCAGGACGATCACGGGAAATTGGGCCTCAGGCATGAGGAAGGGGGTTGGTGGCGGGTTCAGGTACATACAGGTGTTGGGGAAGAAGGTGGATGCGAATGCTGTGGTGGCTCTTGCCAGAGAGGAAATGATCGACATCCTCACCACAAGCTATTGGAACATGTCCGAACGCGCGAAGTCATTCCTGACCCGAACGGAGACAGGAGGACACCTCTTCGCCACGAACTCTCAAAACGAAGGGTTTTTCTTGGCATGGGGGGCGGACGGTCCCCAATCGCTCACAAGGGATGTTTATTCGCAAATTGCCCAAGAGGCAAAAGCAAACGGGCTGGCACGGAGGTTCCACGTGTATGCGGCCTCGGCCCCATATGTCGCCCAAAACGTCGAGTTCTACAAGATCCCGGACAAGGTCCTTGAACATCTAGGCTTTGACGCAAGTGGCGACGCTTCCAGTGGCGAGGAGGAATGACATGGCTTTTGTTCTCAAAAAATTCCAAACCCAAGCCGCAAGCCAAATGGCTTCGCGTTATTTCGGCTTTGTCTCTCACCCAAAACGTCCCGCCATCGGAAAAAGGCCAAATCCGTTTTTCCAGGCCCTGTCCTCCATGACGGGATCGGGTAAAACTCCGATATTGGCAGATGCAATTGCAAGGATCAGGGCTTCCCTCCCCTCGAATTGCGAACCGATAGTGCTTTGGATGTCAAAGGCCAGATCTGTGGTGTCCCAGACTTATCTCAACTTTTCCCCGGGAGGAAAATATTCATCGCTGATAGAGGGGTTCAGGGTTGTATCCACGAAGGAACTTGATGGGGCATCACTGAGAGATGGGAGTGTGCCTTTGATGGTCATTCTCACCACTGGACTCTTCAACAACAAGGATAAGGAGGAAGGGAACCTCAACCTTCATCAGGCAAACTGGCCTGTTCCCGGTTTGAAAGACACTTTGATAAGGTGTTCTCTTCAAACGGAGGTAGTAGATGGTCAAGCGGAGGCAGTTCAGTAAGGAGTTCAAGACAGAAGCGGTCAGGCTGGTTCGGGAGCGCGGGGTTTCGGTTGCCGAAGCGGCACGAGACCTTGGTCTGCACGAGAATGTTCTGCGCAAATGGGTGCGCGCGGTAGAGGATGATCCACTGCAAGCATTTCCAGGGCACGGCCAGATGAAACCAGAGCAGGCCGAGATTGCCCGACTGAAGAAGGAAGTCGCCAAGCTGAAGATGGAGCGCGACATCCTAAAAAAAGCCGCAGCCTACTTTGCCAAGGAATCGATGTGAAATTCGGCTTCGTGGCGAAACACCGAGGGATCTGGCCGGTAGCTCTGACTTGCGACACGCTCGGTGTCTCGCGCAGTGGTTTCTATGCCTGGCTGACACGACCACCGAGCAAGCGGGCCTGTGCCAATAAGCGGTTGGGGATCGCCATTCATGAAAGCTTCCTGCGCAGCGACCGGACCTATGGTGCGCGCCGTGTCTGGCATGACCTCCTTGTTTCCGGAGAACACTGCGGCCTGCATCGCGTTGAACGCCTGATGCGCCAACAGGCATTGCGTGCTCGACCTCGCCGCCGCGGGCTTCCGGTTGATCGCGGCGAACGTCCAGTGATCGGTATTGCCGCCAACATTCTGGATCGGCAGTTCGAAGCCGATGCGCCCAATCAGAAATGGGTGGCTGACTTCACCTACATCTGGTCAGCCGAAGGTTGGTTGTATCTAGCCGTGGTGCTCGATCTGTACTCCCGGCGCGTCATCGGCTGGTCGATGAAGGCCGAGATGACGGCACAGCTGGTAACGGATGCGCTCATGATGGCGGTCTGGCGACGGGGAAAGCCCGAGTCAGTCATGCATCACTCGGACCGTGGCAGCCAATACACCAGCGAGCAATTCCAGCAGCTACTGGCCGAACTCGGCGTGACCTGTTCCATGAGTCGCTCCGGCAACGTCTGGGATAACTCGGCAATGGAGAGCTTCTTCTCTTCCCTGAAGACCGAACGGCTTTCCAGAAAAACCTTCCGGACACGCGATGAAATCCGGGCCGAGGTGTTTGATTACATCGAGCGCTTCTACAATCCCGTTCGCCGGCATTCCACGTTGGGCTATGTCAGCCCCATCGACTTTGAAAAACAGGCGCAGTTAGCTTAATGTCGTGTCCGCCAAACCGGGGACAGGCCAAACGAAGATCGCTTCGGCGGGGCGTCTCCATGGGATGTTTTGGTCGAGAGGAACTGTCATGGAGCGCGACGGCCTTTGTTCGTGGTGTATGACGAATCCCATAATTTGTCGGAACAGCAGGCTGAACTTTTGGAGTCATTGGAACCCGACGCCTATTTGATGGCGAGCGCCACCCTGAACTCCTTCCCCCATTCGTTTAAAGAGGACGTGATGAATCCTTACATGCGATGGGCCAAGAAGGAGGTCCCCTCAGAACAAAACCTTGAAATCACGTTGGTCGATGGAAAGGATGTGGTGGAGCACTCCCTCGTCAAAAAGCATATTCATTTCGATGGAACGACGGCATCCATGGAAAGTTGCGTTGACGAACTCCTTTCCCAGTATGCGTATCTGGAACAAGAGGCTTCCTATCTTGGGGTGAACCCAAAGGCCATTTACGTGTGCGACACCAATATGGTTGACGATGGTGGAAGGGATGATCCCACTCTCTCATTCGAGGCCAGAAAGTCCCCAATGATCAGGATTTGGCGCCACTTGGTTGCCAGAGGTGTGGATCCGACAAAAATCGCCGTCTATTCCTCTCAATTGGACTTGGATCCATCGTCCACTCCCGCCGACTTCAAAGTGTTCGGAAAAAAGGAGGACGACTTTTATTCCTTCCAGTCTGGCAATTATCGCCACATCATTTTCAACAAGTCTTTGCAGGAAGGATGGGACGACCCCGAGTGTTATCTCGGGTACATAGACAAGGGCATGGGATCAAAGGTTGGAATAGAACAGATCATCGGCAGGGTTCTCCGACAGCCACTGACGACCCATTTCAGCAATCCCGCCTTGAACACGGCCCAGTTTTTCGTTCGGGTGGACAAAAAGGAAACGTTCTCTGCCGTTGTTGATGCGGTGAAGGAAAAACTGTCCACGGGGCATGTCCCGGATTTGCTGGTCAATTCGAGTTATTCCGATGGCTTCATGGAAAAGCCCGTAAAAATTTCACCGAGACATTCTCCTGTTCTTGGATTGGTGAATATAGATACGGGGTCGGCCGAAAAGGAAGTGAAAGAGCTTCTCTCCACTCTATGCACGTTCAGCGACTTGGATGCCGCGGCGACTGGCGTGTCTGAGGCAATGACAAAAAACATAGACATACAAACAGGGGAACTTCTCGACAAGACCGATTGGATAAGATCGACATCTCCAACCCGCAAGGTTTCCTTGCGATGGCTTATATCTTTGAGGATAAGGGAGTTGTCCCATCAGGTATTGAACATAGCGGAAACCTCCGACAAAAAATTCGACAGGATGGTTCAGTTCAATAGTTTGATTGACCGTCGCGTTGTGGAGGTCGCAAAGACAGCCGTGTCGATTTATTGCAGGAATGCAAGTCTCGACTACAACAGTTCTATCGAATTTTCTTTTTCTTCTTCCATGGTGAGGCCGTCAAAGGCCGTGAGATTCAACCACTCCATATTTGAATCTTATTCAGGGTTGAATTCTTTTGAATTGGGATTCGCCAAGGCCCTGGATGAGTATTCAACCATAAGCCCCAGCAATAATGGAGGGGAGGTTTTGTGGCACAGGAATCCTTCCATAACTGGGGGGTTCAAGATTCCCCTTGTCGATGTCGGAAACACAGCCAATTACTACCCTGATTTCATTGTTTGGCACAACGGCCTTGTCTATTGCCTTGATACGAAAGGCAGGCATTTGTTGGAGGAGGCTGTGAGAAGGAAATTGTTCGACGTGAAGGACCAAAGAACCACAAAACTCGTGTCCAGATTCATCAGTAAAGGAAAACAGACAGAGGAGAACACTACCCCGTCAAAAGATGGATACACGGTATGGCGATTCAAAAACAACAAGGAATATCCTGTTCCCTGCGACAGCCTCGATGAGGCGGTGGAGCAATGCCTCAAAGAGGATTGATGTTTTCAACACCATTCACTCACCCTCTGAAATAGATGATGTCGTTGAGGTCGAGGGGAGCCTTGGCGAGGCCGAGCCGCATGGCGGGGGTCTCGGGGGCGACGCCCTTCCTCGGGTCGGGTGTCCAGACGTAGTTGTGGCAGGCCCGTGCGATGGTCAGGAGCTTTGCGATCTGCTCGGGGCGGTAGGTTGAGTATCCGTTCCACACGCGGCCCCTGTTGGCGGAGGACGACACGGGACGCTCCAACATCGAGAAGCGGCGGCGAAGCCGATTGAAGAAGGAATCCACGGCGTGGAGGCTCGCCTTGTTGTAGAGCCATGCAAGGTGGTCCTCGTCCCCCGCGTATTGCCCGAGGTCGGTGAGGTGGCACAGGGCCTTCTCGGGCTCAGACATCGACGGCAACGGATGCGACACCCACCTGTCCCTCCACGGGCCGAGGGTCTGGGCCGCGGCGATGCGGCTCTTCAACAGGGCGAGCATGATCTCGTCCCTCGACGGAACCGCCTCACCCTTCTCCTCCATCTCCTCCATCAGGGCCTTTGCGAGCCCGACGAACGCCTCGTTGGCCTCTTTCAGCCGCAACCGCTTCTCGTCGACCGTGAGGTCCTTGGCGATGCTCACGTAGAAGGCGTCGCACCGTTTGTCGAGGATCATGTCGGCGAAGGCCCCGAGGCAGGCCCCGCGGATGCCCGAGTCCTGGTCGAGGAAGAACCTCACCTTGCCGACCGATTCGAGGCGGTGCCGCAGGGCGAGGAAGTGCCCGTAGAGCGTGTATTCCGAATGGACGAGCATGCCCGTCCCGGGAAGACCGTCCTCCAAGGCGGGGGGCTGCCCCGCCTCGGGATCATCGTTTTGGAAGGCCATGGCGTAGCGCGTCTCGATGGACGAGGCCAGGGAACCGTCGGGCTTGGGAAGGGCGGCCTGCGGTTTCGTCTTGGAGGCGATGTAGGAGTTGAGGAAGTCGATCCCCAGCCACAGGCGGGCGAACCTCCTGTGCGGGGCGCTGACAACGAGATCCCCAGCCGCCTCGGCCGCGTCCTCGACGGCGGCGCGGTCGGGCTCGGGGTCGAAGTTGGTGTTCATGGCGAGGACGTATCCCGTGGCGTTGTCCGCCGCCGCGCACGCGGAGATGACCACGTTCCGCTTGTCCTCGCGTCTGGACCAGTTCACGACGTATTCCTGCCGATCCACCCCGACGTAGAGCCGCTTGATGCCGAGATCCGCCATCCTCGACTCCCTGTCCGCGAGGAAGGCCAAGGCCTGCTCGTGGAAGAAGTCTATGCGTTCGTAGAGCACCCTCGGGGAGACGTCGGCCATCTCACAGATGCGGCGCATCGGAACCTTGTTCGTGAGGGCCGAGAGGATCGTTCGGTTCTTGTCCGACTGCCTCTGCCTTGCTATGGGGTTGAGTCCCTTGGGCTTGACGGAGAACGTCCTGCCGCAGGACTTGCAGCGGAAGCGTCGGCTGCCGATGTCCGTCTTCCCGATGGACTGGTAGGCCCCCTTGAAGTGGGTGGGCGTCCTGTGGTTCCCGCACAGGGGGTCGGGACATGACTCCACGGGGAACGTCTCGGAGAGGATGCGGAACCCCTCCTCGGCGACGCCGACGTTGCTTTTGAGGGTGAAGGTCTCGCCGCAGAGGTTGCATCGGGCGGCGGGCATGCCCCTCCCGCTGGCGACGACGGTGTAGGGGTTTTGTGCCCCGGGGCCGCGGACGGCCGTCGGGGGTATGGGGACGCCGAAGTTGGCGCATCCCGGGGTCTTGCAGTGGTTGATGTCGATGCCGAGGAAGGCGGGCGGAACCCTCGGCGTGGCGGGCTTGTTGCCTGTCGTTGTGCTCATGTCCGATTAACGCATTCGCATATATCGCGGATGACAGGAATAGACCGAAAACGGATAAAAATCAACGGCCCAAAAAGGGAAAAGCCGCCGAAAAAATCTTCGGCGGCTTCCCATTCCTGTTTGCCTCAACGGCGGGCCTTTCCAACGGCCGTTACACAGATTTTGTTAACGGCTTGCCCGAAAGCCGCCCTTTTCGTATCACCCAAGACGATTACTTACCCTTGGCGAGCTTGCCATTGATAAGGCCGGTGCCGGTCAGGACGACGTACACCGCCGACAGACCGCCAGCGATCAACAGGATTGCAGCGATTGCAGTAGCCCAATCGACTTGCGAAGTCATGCCGGTGAAGTCCGGGCCAGCAGCGAAGGAAAGAGCCGGAATCATGGCCGAAGCGAGAACAACGCCACCACGACGCAGCATGGAACGACCAGCAGAAACGGTATTGCGGAACATATTGAAACCCTCCAGAGGAGAAATTGCTAGGAAACCGCCTAGCCGGTTTTATCGGGAAACCCCCGAATTCTTAACGATTACGTGCACCTTTATGGAGCACGTCATTAATCAAATAAGTCGCCTGAATAACTACGTACAGCAGAGACAAACCAGAAGCTATTAACAACGATGCGAGCATCAGCGCATCAGTCCATGACAACCAATCCAATGCAATGAAGAAAATTTCCCACGGCGTACCCTTCATATCAACCCCCTCGACCCAATGGAAAACGAATCTTTTCGAGAATGGCACCAGCAGCACGGGAAATGCCGTAGAAGAATAGAATCGTTGAAAAGAAAAACGCAGTTCCGGCGAGCGCAACATCTAAATCGAACGGAACATTTAATTGGCTGGACAAGCTGGAGACACTGCCCGCAGTTTGTGTTATCGAGGTCGATAGATCATTAACCCGTGCGACGGTGGCGTTATAGGCCGTCTGCAGTGTCGATAATGCCGAGCTTAAAGACGTGATATTCGAATTCGCCGTATTGAGCCCACTATTCAGCGTGGCAATGCTATTTGTATTGCCAGAGATCGAAGCAGAATAATTCAGGAACGAAACGTACTCAGCAGGAGAGATAGCCACCGCAGGACAAGACGCGTTATTCGGGGCAAGCGCAGAAGTAACGAAAGCTGAGACAGCAGTCTTAGCGCAACTTGTGCCTGTCGCATTTGTGCACCCGTAGAATGAGAATTGCTGGAGGCAGGTCGCAGAGAAAGCCGAGGACGAGACGAGGAACGCAAGCAGAAAAAAGGCGCGTTTCACTTCACGTCCTTTCCGGTTAAAGCGGACTGCATCGCAGAGCGGTAAAGTTCGGCGAAGCCCCAGAGGACACCGACGATGCCGAAAACCCAACCGAAGATAGTTAGCGCGGCCAAGATCAAGACGTTACCCCCTGGACGAGGTAACAACCCCCATCATCGGAACCCCAATGCGTGCGCATTTCAAAGCCTTCCGACTGCGACAAATGGCCGAGAAGTTCGTTGATTGCGTCAAGGAGGTTTGTTGCCACCAGCCAATGACGGTGCACTTGAGGCGCGGCAATATCCTTGGAGCGCCAATAGCGGTTTTTTTCGGTAGTGGTTTCGTCAAAAGTCTTGGACATGTATTTGACGATGTAGGAGGAAAGGCGCAGGGTCGCCCACTCTTTTTTTCGACCTTTGCCGGTATGGTCACGCGGTGGAGTGACATTGATGCCACCCAATGTTTCAGAGCCCTTTACATCAATCGACGACCCCATTGCCCTATACCAGCACGCCCGAAGAAAAGTTATCGGCTGCCACCCCTTTACAGCGATATGGACGTGGAACGCCCCGCGTTCTTGTAGTTCGAGGACGGCGACATATCGCCAATCTTTCAAACCGGGATGCCCCTTCCAGCCATTTTTGACCAGACGAACGAAGCGGCCGAAATCGGCTTTGACCTTTTCCCGATCCTGAACGTTTTCACGGTAGGTCAGGGTAAGAAGGCGATCCGCCTGCATTTGCAAGCAAAGGTCTTTGGCGATGCGCTTGGCGTGACGGACGGCACGCTGTTTGTTCTCTGCTTTTTCGGCTTCAATTTCAGATGCAGACTTTTCGGGTTTCGGTACGTTCGACACCGGGAAGTGATTACCCCACGCATCAGCAAATTGCGCTTGAGCCATCGGGCGAACGACTTTCATCAGGACAGACATTTGACCGCCGATGTAGCGAGTGACCCGAGCGTAATAGTCACCACGCGCGAAACTTGGGGTTTCGTGAGAGGCGCCGCAGGGGTTGTCAATGTCAAAATCATCATCTAGAATAAAATCCATGTTTTTCGCTAAGTCGAGATTAGTGAAGGACTACGGGGTTAGACGGTTCCAGCCGCCTAGCCCCATTTTTTTTGGGTGTTACTTCGATGCTGCGGACGCCGGGGCCGGGCTGGAAACCGGCTTGACGGGGTGCATGGCCACGAGGCTTGCGGAAACCTTGCGATCCATGTCGACGCTGATTTCGAATTCGGCGTGGAATTCGCCGGGAACAACGGTCAAATCTTTGTTGAAATTCCAGAGTTCGCCGACTTTGGGAACGCCCTCAGTGTTGAGCACAACGCATTGGGCGACTTGGTAGGTGTTGCCCTTGGCAGATTTGCGAGGCTCGACATAGAGGACTTGAACGCGCTTTTGGATGTTTGCAGACATGGTTACTTCCTTTCAGAAAAAAGGCACAAGGCCTAGAATTGCCCTATTTGCATATAGGGAGAAAAAAATTGATTCGGGTATTGGTGGCGATCCTCGCGGGGTTCGCTGTAGTAGTCGGCATATTCGGATTGCCGAGCAAGGCTGAAAAAATGTGGATTGACTTCCAACGAGACAGAGCGATTCAGGAAGCACGGGAAAAGGCCGTCAAACTCGAACAAAACTTTGCGGGCTGGTATGTCGCACCAGCAGATTGCGCAACCACACGCAGCAGCCTTAGAGCACTCGAATGCAAGAACCAGCGAGACATGGCTCACAGGGCGTTCATGGCGAGGTACAAGAACCAGTAGGAACATAGCGTTTGCTTGTTTGTCCAAAGTGACGCGATAGCCTAGAATCAGAGTAAGGGGATACGCCCCATACGTGACAAAATAGTCACGTAGCAGAATGTACAGTGACAAATGTGTCACGTCAACAACGCGAGGGCATTTTTCATGCAACTAAATGAACTGATCGAAAAAGGGGCAGAGAAGGCCGGCAGCATTGCAGCCCTCGGAAGACAGCTAGACCTATCACGGGAGGCCGTAGCGCACGCACGAGCGCACAAACGACCACTACCGATAGACGCGGCCGTAAGACTCGCCGACTACATAGGCGAAGACCTACGAAAGGTTATCGCCGCCAATGAGCTAGCCACGGAAAAGAAGGAAGAAAAACGGGCTTTCTGGAGCCCTTTTGTTCAGACTGCGAAAGCCGCCAGCGTTGCACTGGCGATTACGGGCGTCACTTTCTTTGTGACACCGAATGAAGCGCAGGCCGCACCCCTATTGAATCAGGATGCTAAGCCAATTTGTATTATGTAAAATAAAATGATCGGCAATCATCGCATCATTGCTTGGAGTCATCAGTTGAGATCTTCTTCCTTGAAAACAGGAAGATGAATTAGCGAAATACCCTCTTCCGTGAGCGACTTGATTTCGTCGGAGGACGGGGTTCCGCGAATCGCTCTATCCGGCTCCTCGTTATAGTGGATTTTCCGCGCTT
>Ga0209310_1000536_pt1 | contig 41130 bp, 24 predicted proteins | sample AD_UKC030_MetaG_FD_184415 | JGI IMG/M metagenome (GOLD analysis project Ga0209310, IMG submission 184415) | Active sludge microbial communities of municipal wastewater-treating anaerobic digesters from USA - AD_UKC030_MetaG (SPAdes) (version 2) | ecosystem: Engineered > Bioreactor > Anaerobic >...
GGAGCAACACAGCCAGCGCGCCCAAGGCCCCCAGCCCGCAGGGGCGGGGCGGCGCCGGGCCATCTGCTTCGTTGCTCGGTCGGTCGAGTATCGCAGGGGATACACTCCCTCCCTTGCGCCTCGCATCTGGCCCGGCGGCGCTCCCGCCAAAATCGGAAGTAATTTTTGCACAGACCCTAAGGCTCCGTCTCACAATTCCCATCCCTTGCGGTAGGCCTTGTGGAGGAAGGCATCCGCCTCGGGGCAGCCTGCGGCCTCGAGCCGCGCAGGATCCCATCGAAGCTTTTTCCCCACTCGATGAGCCGCGTTGCCGAGCAGGACGGTCTCGGCGAGGGCGCCTGAGTAATCGAAGTTGCATGTCGTGGGCGCGCCCGTCTTGCATGCGCGGATCCACTCCGCGTGATGGCCGATCGAGTCGGGGATCGTCGGATCAGGCCGCTGGAATCCCGCGAACTGGTCCTCGGGCAAGAGCCTGTGCCGGTCGTAGTCGGCGATCAGCATGCCCTTGGAGCCGATGAACAGCACGGCGGCGCCCCACTCGGGGATCTTGCGATCCGACAGGAAATCCGGCCGTCTGCCTCCGTCATACCACGTCATGCGGACGGCCGGCAGGGCGTCGCGCGCGGGGAATTCGTACCGGACGATCAGGCCGGACGACGTCCGCTCCGGATGCACTCGAGGGCCTTCAGCCTCGATGGTCGAGGGATGCCGCAGCCGCAACGCCCAGAATGGCAGATCCATGTAGTGGCAGCCAAAGTCGCCCAATCCTCCATTGCCGAAATCCCACCAGCCGCGCCATGCCCCCGGCACGTAGCACGGATGATAAGGGCGGACGGGGGCTGGACCCAGCCAGAGGTCCCAGTCGAGTTCCGCGGGAGCCGGCGGGGTATCCGTCGGGCGGCCGCCGCCCTCGTAGCGGACCGGGTGCCAGACATGGACTTCGGCCACCGGCCCGATCGCGCCCGATTGCACGAGCTCGACCACGCGGCGGTAATTGGCGCCGGCGTGAATCTGCGTGCCCATCTGCGTGGCCAATCCCTTCCTGCGGGCCAGCTCCGTCATCATCCGCACCTCGGCCACTGTGTGGGCCAGCGGCTTCTCGCAGTAGCAATGCTTGCCCATCTTCATGGCCAGCACGGCGGCGGGGGCGTGGATGTGATCCGGCGTGGAGACGACCACCGCATCGATCTCCCGGTCCATCTCGTCGAGCATCTTGCGAAAATCGCGGTAATGCCTCGCCTGGGGGAATTTCTGGCCGGCGGCGGCGGCCCTGCGCTGGTCCACGTCGCAGAGCGCCACAATCTGCTCGCCGGAACAATCGGCCAGGTTGTGGGCGCCGCGGCCTCCGACGCCGATGCAGGCGATGGATAGCCTCTCGTTGGGGGATGGGATCTGCGCCCCGCCGGCGTGACGGGAAAGCGTCCAGATCCCGAAGCCGGCCAAGGCGGTGTCGCGAAGCATCGCGCGGCGGGTCAGCCGCGCGCCAGTACCGATGCGGTGTGCAGGCATATGACGATCCTTGAAAAACCATTTTGCCGACTTGAGGTCAAGGCTTTCGGAGGCGGCGGTGGATCGGCGTCGCGGATCCAGGCGCACCAAATGAAAAAGGCCGGGCCCGAGCCCGGCCTTTGTGTGATTTCAGATGATGATCCGTGTGCTACGGCATCGCCAGGCGGTAGAACCGGTTGCCGGTGCCGACGGATGTGGTGGCCTGGTATTGGCCATCGACGAGGATCTCGGTCAACCCTGCGTCAGCCCAGTCGGCCGGGTTGAGGCTGGTGGCAGCCTGGACCTTGTAGCCGGGAATCGCTGCAGGCCATGACAGGACGACCTGGCCGCCCGCCCTCTCGGCCGCCAGCGTCGGCAGCGGGATGTATTGGAACTCGGTGACATGCTGCGTCGAGGAAGTGCCGCCGGTGGCCCCGGTGAAGCCGACCCAGGCGAGATCGCCTCCCAGCATTTCGGGGAAGTCACCCACGGGAAGATCCACGGTGTAGGTGGCCGCGTTCACCGTATTGCTGAGGGTGACATGTGCGACGCCATCCAGGTAGATCATGGTCACCTTGATCGGGTCTCCACTGGCAACGTTGACCGGCCCGGTGGCGGTGTAGGTACCGGTTGCGCCATTGGTGTGGAACGCGATCCCGGGGGTGTTGTTGGCATAGATGTTGATCTGGAGCGCAGCGCTGGGCGTGATTCCCGAGTATCCAAGGCTGCCGCCATTGGCGCCCAGCGCGGTTGTCCCTCGAGGATCGCGCTGCACGACGAACGCGATACCATCCGCGCCGGCCCCGCCAACATCTTGATAAGTGAACGATGCTTTGAAGGCTCCGACGTAGAGCTGATGCTTGTACCAGGCGCTCCGGGCCGTGCTGCCCACGCCAGCGCTCAGCTCGAGAACGCCATCGGTGACGGTCGCCGGAGAGGGGGCTCCACCGAGAGCCCAGCCCGCGCCGTATGGTGTCAGCGCCGCCACTGTCTGGACCGTGAGGGCCTGGATCGAGGTCTGGGCGTTGCCGTACATATTCTGGATCGTGGCCAGTTGATAATTGCCCGCATCCTCAGCTTGGGCGTTGACGATGGTCAGCACGTTGCTCTGAGATCCGGTGATCCGATCCGTGTCGGCGAGGTTGATGCCGTTCTTTTGCCACCGATAAGTGATCGGCTCAGTCCCGATGACAGGAACCGACAGCACGTAAGTGCGCCCGGCATAGACCACGCCCTCGAGATCGATGTCCGTCACGACCATCGGCGGCCCGCTGTTGACGGCTAACTGCGCAGCCGGATTGGCGATGGCCGGGCCGGTGACGGCCCCGAACTCGTTGCTCACCACGACGCGATACAGATTGCCGTTCATGGCCGCAGTGATGGCCGAGAGGACCATGGTGGGCCCGTTCTGGCCCGCGACAGGAGTCCCTGGATCACCCCAGGTCACGTCGTACCATTGGTAGCCGAGCGTGCCTGGCCCGACCGCCGTTACCGAGAACGTGGCAGTGCCGCCCTCGTTCGCCACTGTGTTGACAGGCGCCGAAACAACCGTGGGCGCCGAGTTGGGATCCGCCACGCCCAGAAGCTCGACCTCGCCGATCTGCGTCAAGGTCTCCGTGGCGCCTTTGACGCTCGAGAAGCTCATCCGGTAGGTGGTGTAGCCGCTCGTGTTCGAGATGCGGACCTCCTGAAGATTCTGGGTCAACGGATTCACAACGTCGGCGGCTGTCGCATTGCGTGCAGCCGGCAAGGCGAGCGAGCCGGTGGCAATTGTCGTGTAAGTGCCGCCGCCGTCTCTCGATCCTTCAAAAAGGTAATTGACGGGATCGCGGGTCTCGGCGTCGTTGGCCGTGTAGAACCGGAGGACGCTGACGATCGAGCCGCCCATGGACGGAGTCACGACGAAGCCGGCGGGCCCGACGAACGGGCTCTCACCGCCGCCGCGATTGAGGTACTTCGCCATCAGGTTGTCGATCGAGTGCTCGACGTTCTCGTTGGCGGGCGGCACATCCCCGCCATTGGGCTGATAGATCGAGATCGAGTCGCCCGGCTGGGTGACGTCCGCCAACCCGGAACGCAGGGTCACCGTGAATACCGCGCTGGTCGAGGATCCGGCGACGTTCGAGGCGACCATGTAGAAATCGCCGCCGTCGCTCCACAGCATGGGACTGTAAGTCAGATCGGTCGTGTTGGCGCCGGAGACGGCCCCGCCGTTGGCAATCGGCGCGAACGCGCCGCCCGTGCCGCGGTACCATTGATACGAGATCGGCTCGTCGCCGCCGCCCATGGCGGCGGAAAACACCTGCGGGCCTTCGAGGACCAGCATGGTGCTCGGAACGGTCCGGATGATGGGCCGAACCGCGCCCGCCGTCGCGCTGACGGCCAGGACCACCATGCGCCCCGTGGTGGGGTTAAAGGCGCCGAGGAACTTGAGGACGATATTGGTGACGGGGCTGACATGATTCATCAGCGGGAACTCGGCCTCGTAGAGGCGCGGGTTGGTCGTGTGCGCGTTGTTGATGGTGCCGTTGATCAGGTTCACTCGTCCGCGAGCAGTGTACGCGTAGGGCGAGTTGTTGAACCAATCGCGCGAGGTGAAGGTGTTGGTCTCGCTGGTGCCGTCCTGGAACTGGATGACCACCTCGTTGGTGACGCTGTTGTTCGCGGTGGCGCTCAGGAACGAGAGCGCCGAGTAGGCCTTCGGCTCGGCCAGGGTCAGGTTGATGTTGCTCCGCACCGAGTCGACGAATGCGGCATTATTGCCGGTGTAGGTGGCGGGCAATTGGTAGTGATGATCGCTCTTGTCCAGGCTGGTGATGATCGTGCCTGCGGGAGGCAGACCGCATTCGGGGAATTGAGGATAGATGCCCCGCTCGACCCATGTGTTGCCGGTGTTGCCCACGCCGCCGTCCATGCTGGCGGTCGTGTAGGCCTGGAGGCCGCGCGGCGGCCAGGGCGGATTCGCCTCGACGACGACATCGGCATTGAACCCGCTGACGGCAACGGGATTGAACGCGCCGCCGGCGGTCGTCTGGCCGCTCACGGCGAAGATCGGGGCGCGCCCGCCGCTGCTGTAAACAAACGCGATCTGGGTGATGGGCGTCGAGAAGGCGGGAGCGATATTCACGGCGAAGAGCCGCGGATTCGTCGAGTTGACATTGTTGAAGGTCATGTCGACCGGGTTGACACGGCCGGCAGCGATATACGCCTCGTTGGGCTGATTGAACCAGTCGGGTATGCTCAACGAGAATTCCTCGGTGGTCGCGTCGTTGTGAGTGACGGTGACGGTGGCGACCAGGGGCCCGTTTCCAGCCGCTGTCAGGAACGATATGCCTGTGTAAGCCGCGGGCGCATCGAGGGTCAGCGTTCCGGAGGTGAAGCCGCCGGCCGCGGCGATGAAGAGGGCGTTGTTGGTGGTGTAGGATGCCGGCATCACGAAGGTGTTGGTGCCGCCGACGACAAGAGTGGAACCTGCAGCCGGCAGGCCAGTCGCAGGCGCAACGGGATTGAATCCAACCTCGTACCAGGTGTTGCCCGTGACCGTTGCATACCCGCTGTCCATCGCCGTGTTGATCCGGCTCTGCAGGGTGCCGGTCACCGGAGCGGTTTTCTCGACGATCATGTCGCGGTTGAACCCGGCCAGGTCGATGGGCTTGCATCCGTCGATTGATGTCCAGCCGCTGATGCCGAAGACAGCGGCTCGAAAGCCATTGGTGGAGGCGAAGGTGATGCCCGTGACAGGCGTGCTGGCGTCCATCAGATAAATATCCGCGTAGAACAGCTTCGGATCGAGGGTCCGCAGACTGCCGACCTGGCCGTTATCGAAGTTGAGGCGGCCGGCGGCGTTCCAGGCGATTTCCGGGGGCGAGTTGAACCAATCGGGGGATTGGATCGAGCCGATCTCCGTGGCTCCGTTCTGGTAGTGAATCGTGTAGGCCAGGTTGGGCACGGCGCCGCCTCCCGATGCGACGAGCGCGGATAGCTGGTAATATGCGCCGGGGGCCGTAAACGTCAGCTTTGCCGTGGGCAATGCGTTGCTGTAGACGAGAAGCGCGTTGTTCGCCGTGTAATCGGACGCCATCTTGAACACGTGGGCGACGTCGCTGACAGCGGTGAAGGTGGTCCCTTGCTCGGGCAGACCGGCCGTAGGCAGCGAGGGCAGGTAGCCTTGCTCGAACCAGACCCAGGCATTGTTGTTGGTGCCGCCGTCCATGGTGGCGGTGGCGTAAGCGTTCAAAGGCGTCGGGGCCGCCTTTTCCACAACCACGTCGTGGGAAAAGCTCTCCGGTGTCAGGGGGATCGGATCGAAGTCAGCTCGGGCCGTCGCGCCCAGCGCTGCCGCCAGGCCCAGACCCAGCAAAGTCCTCTTGATAATTGGATTTGTCTGCATAGTTTGCGACATGTAATTGCGTTGCGTTCAATTCAGACCGTGGCTTCATTTTGACCCGCTTCCAATGGAATGAAAAGGGAATTTTGAGGAGGCCGAACCGAGGGGTGTAGGACAAAATTCCTCAACGCTTGGTGCGTCCGGTCACATTGTGGTGATCGTCCGCAGTTCGTCTTCTCCCTCCCCTCCGCGCCAGTGGAGGGGAGGGACGGGGAGAGGTGGTCGATCTGTTTTGGAACCCTCCCCATGAACCTGCCCTGCCGGAGCGCGGCCTTCAGGCCGCTGCAACACGCGACAGGCTGAACACGCGACAGCGGGCTAAAGCCCGCGCTCCAACACGGTTCATGGCCCCGATGCGTGACAAGTCGTTTGTCAGCAACGCTCTCCCTGTGCCCTCCCCCCGCTCGATCCTCGCGGGGGGAGGGAATTGCCTCCGGTGGCCGTCTGCAGTTCTCCCTCTCCGCCATTGGGAACCAACGGGGGCGCCCGAAAAGGCCGATGAGCGGGCTGGCATTTTACGCCGAAGAATTGAGACTATTCATCGAGTCAATTATTTAGATGCGACCCCATTGGCCTCAACCAAGGGCCGTCCGTCTTCCACCAGGCGTGCGCCGCCGCCCACATAAAGCCGGCTGCCCGACGCCCACAACGCGCGGACATGGTAGTTCACGCCTCCGCCCACCGTCGACCAGCTGCTCCCGTCCCAGCGAGCCAGGTAGTTGGCGGGGCTGCCGCCCGCCCCGTTAAACGAGCCCCCTGCGTAAAGATTCGTGCCCGACATCGCCAGCGCAAAAACATAGGGGTCATCCCCGCCCACGGTCAACCGGGCAGCGGCAGGCATCCCTGCCGGCCGTGGAGGCGCGGCTTCCGCTCGGGACGGAGCCGGGCGGCTGAGCTGCGACTCGGCTGCAGACATCGCAGCCCCGGGGTGGCTTAAGGCGCCAGGCGCCGGCGGACCGGCTTGGGCGGGAACGCCGCCTCTCAGAAACAGCAGGGCCGCATTGATCGCCAGGACACCGAGGAGCGCCGTCAAATGGGATTGAGTCTTCACGTGCAGGTTTTTTATAATCTGCCGCTCTTGATTTTCCCTGAAGTGCGATTCCAAGGCCGCTCAGCCACCGCCGCCATGACGGCGCTCCATTTTTGCTCCTGCTGAAGCGCAGATTTCCGCCAGCGCCGGGTACATCGAGCTCAGGACCGAATTGCAATGGGGTCGCATCTAAATAATTGACATTTCCATTCTTCCTCCAGGTTTGTCCCTATTGCACGTTGATCGTCGTGATCAGGAAGAACTCCTTTTCCTGGACGGAATTGAAGCGTTGTGCGGATGGGGGGTTTGCGGTAGTTATCGAACTCGCCATGCAGGACTTTCATGCCTTGACGAAACTGTTTGTTCTTGGGTTGTGCGGTTCGATAGGGCTCGCGCGGGCATCCGAGCATGCCTTGATCTCTCCGGGGGCCGCCTCGGCGGCCAGCGCGGCAAGCTGGGCCGCGGACGGGATGGTCCGCTTTCAGCATTTCACAATCCGCAATCCGCTGCCGGGGAGCTCGTGGGGAACCGGCGGGCTGCCCCTGGCGGACCTGGACGGGGACGGCGACCTCGATTGCGCGCTGTCCCGGCGCGATGTGCACGGCTTCTGGTGGTATGAGCGGCGGACGGACTCGACGTGGGTCCAACACCTCATCAGCGATTCAGAGAGCCTTCCGCAGGCGCTCGGGGGCGCGTCGCTCGATGTGGACCGCGACGGCTGGGTGGACCTGGTCTTCAGCGGCGTCTGGTTCAAGAATCCGGGCACGCTGGGTCAAGAGCCGGACGGGGCATGGAAGACCAATTTCTTCGGGGGCAGCGGCCATGACATCCTGGATGCGGACATCAGTGGCGACGGCCGGGAGGACATTGTCACCTTCGATGGCAACACGCTTCAGTGGTTCAACCCGGCTCTCGCGATGGCTTCGAGCACCATCGCCCAAAACGTGGGTCATCACGGCGGCATCACCCCGCGGGGGGCCGGCGATCTCGACGGCGATGGCGATCTGGATCTGGTCGTTGCGGGCTACTGGTATGCCAATCCGGGCAACGGAGCGGGAGCCTGGACGCGACGCCCCTGGCCGCACCTGCCGATCCCCAATGCCTCCTACGGCACCAGCATCCGAAGCTGGATCGCCGATATGGATGGCGACGGCGACCTGGACATCGTTTACGGCGATTGCGACACCGGGTACGGCCACGTTTTTTGGGTGCGCAACGAGGGTGCCGGCACCAACTGGACCCGCTTCCCGCTGCCCGATCCACCCACCTTGCCCGGGAATGTCCCCGGGACTGGCTCGTTCCATTCGCTCGGAGTTGCGGATTTCGATCTGGACGGCGACCTGGACGTGTTCGCCGGCGAGCAGGAGGACCCGTCTCCCATGAGCGGGAACAAGCTGCCGATGAAACCCGCCGGCCTCAAAGAACGCGGCGTGATCTGGATCCGCTCCGGATCCAATCCGCCCGCCTTCACTCCCCAGGTCATCCAGGTCGATAATCCCGGCTGGCACGACGCCGCCATCGGCGACGTGGACGGCGATGGCGACATCGATATCGTCACCAAGATCTGGAACAAGGACGGCGCCACCTACCACGCGGATTACTGGCGGAACGACGCCATCGTGCGCCTCGACAACGGGGTGGACCTCGCCGGCTGGCACAGCGCGGGCGGCCTCTGGCAGGTCGTCGGAGGCGCCATCGTCGGCCAGCAGAACCCGCCCGGCAGCGGCAATGGCGGCCTTCTTCTCAGCGACCGTTCGTTCGGCGATTTCGAGGTCACGTTCGAGGTCTGGCCGGACTGGGGAGTGGACACCGGCTTGTACACGCGGACGACGGCTGATGGGAAAGCATACCAGGTCACGATCGATTATCAGGCCGGCAATCCCATGGGCGGCATCTACCTCTCCGGCATCGGCAACACCGGCTCGTGGAGCTTCACCCTCACCGGCACCAATTCCATCCAGGGAAACCCAGCCTTCTTCAGCGCCACCGATTGGCCGAGCATCTGGAATCCCTCTGGCTGGAACACCTTTCGCGTCCAGGTGACCAATAATCCGCCGCGGATCATCACCTGGATCAACGGCGCTCGAATCGAAGATTACCAGGATACACAGCTCCGGCTCTCGGCGACCGGGAGGATCGCGCTGCAGGTCCATGACTCCCCTGCCGAGTGGCCCCAAGGCGCCGTTGCGCGGTTCAGGAACATCCGCATCCGAGATCTCAGCGAGAATTCATGGGCCCCGGATTCTCTGGCGCCCACCGCTCCATCCAACCTCGAGATCACTGACGTGACAGGCAGCAGCGTGTCGTTTCAATGGCCGGCCTCGATCGACGACGTTGGCGTCAGCGGCTATCGCGTCTTTCGCAACGGCGTCGAGGCGGGCACGGCTGTCTCGACCCATTTCACGGATGCGGGTCTGGCATCGGATGCGGCCTGCATCTACACCGTGAGAGCCTTCGACGCCGCGGGCAACGTGTCCGGGCCCAGCTCATCCCTCACGGCCCGCACGCTGGCAGTCGGTGTCGGCGGCGCGGTGCCCACTCACGGCCTGGCGTTCTGGGTCCGAGCCGACGCAGGCGTCACTCTCGATGCATCGGGCGTCTCCGAATGGGCCGATCAGTCCGGCCATCGCCGGGATGCCGTGCAGCCGGCAGCCGCCAGCCGGCCGCGGTTCGCCCCGGACGCGCTCCACGGCAAGCCGGCCATCCGGTTTGACGGCCTCGATGACTTCTTCGAGTTCGGCCTCCCGATCAACGGCTCGACCGGCCTCACGGTTGTGCTCGTGTCCGCCAATGCCGCCAGCCGCGACCCCGGTGCCAACCAGGGCAGTTACGCCCCGATCTTTTGGGGCGAGACGACGTCGTGGGGCTGGACCTATCTGAGCCCGTTCCAGTCCAATATCGTGATGCGCTTCGGGACCACGCAGACAGGCAACCTGTTCAAATACACCCGGCCATCGCCGATCGGAAACGCTTTCACCATGACCGTGGGCGTCCATGACAACACCGCCGATTCGCTCTACGTCAATGGCAGCCTGGTGATGCGCGCCGACGGCAAGCGCGCGCCGATCGCCGGCACGGTCGACGTCCCTTGCCTGGGCCGGGGCGCGTCCGGAACCTGTTTCCCGGGCGACATCGCCGAGGTGCTCGTCTACACGCGCGCGCTGCCGCCGCCCGAGCGCATCGACCTCGAAAACCGCCTGCGCTCCCGCTATTTGCCCGGCCACCTGCCAACCCTGCAGATCACCAGGCCAGCCGGTAACGCCCGCTTTGTCGCGCCGGCTGCCATCGACATCGCCGCCGACGTCTCGAGCACCAACGCCTCCATCGCGAAGGTCGAGTTCTTTGCCGAGAATATTCCGATCGGGCAGAAAACGAATCCTCCCTATTCGATCGTGTGGTCCAATGCGGCGGCAGGCGCTTACACGCTCGTTGCCCGGGCGACCGACAGCCTCGGCGCCGCCGGCCTTTCGGCGCCTGTCCCGGTAATCGTCGATCATCCCTGCGGCTTTGTTCGACCAACACCACCGCCGACAGCCTCGCCTATTATGGCGCAAAGGAAGGCGGCCCTGAAAATGCGCCCCGGCTGTCCGTCACCTCCGCCGGGCCTGTCCTCAGCGCAACCCAGAGCTTCCGCGTCACGGTGAACCCGCCCATCGCGCCGTCCCTGACCTCGGCGGGCTTCGGCGAAAACGACCAGTTCCGTTTTCGGATTGCCGGCGATCCGGGAGTGGAGTGCATCGTCGAGGCTTCCACGAATCTCGTCGACTGGATGACGCTCGCGACCAACGGCCTGTTGGCGGTCTCCCTCGAAGTCGCGGACGCCGCGGCCAGCAATCATCCCGCGCGCTTTTATCGAACAGTCATTGCGAACTGATGGTCTTAGTATTATGGACCGGTTCATTGAACTCCAAACGGCGGGGCGGATCTTTTTGTGCACGGCAATATTGCTCGGCAATCCCTGGGTGGCAGGCGCAGATTCGGTTCATCATTTCGAGTTCAACCCGATCGAGTCTCCGCGGCGCGCGGGAATCCCATGGAGCGTTGTGATCACCGCGCGCGATGCGAGCAACGGTATCGCCGATGATTTCGCGGGGTCGGTGTCGCTGGCTGCCAACTCAGGCAGCGATGCACGGTCCAGCACGCTGCTGGGCAATCTATCGCCTCAAGACTTTTCCTACAATTACAGCTACCATGGCCCGGTTTCCGCCGGCTTCGCCTTCACTCCCCACGCGGATCTTGTGGCGACACACGCCCGCCACTACTCGGGGGGGCGGGTATCCATCTGGACCGATGCGGGCGTGCTGCTGGCCGCTCGCGATGTCGCCGATTGGTTCGGGAGGTGGATGGAGACGCCATTCTTCGTGCCGGTGACGCTTTACGCCGGCCACACGTACCGAGTCGCGCTCTGGTCGGACACGTATTCATACTGTTGGCGAGAGGATAGCCTGACAAATTTCGCCGATGGGATCATCGGCCCGAGCTACACTGCGGACGCGGATGTTCTCCCGCAATCGCTGGTTCTGTCGCGCACGTGGTTGTTAGACTTGCGCTACACTGCGGGCGGATCCCGTGCCGTGCCGATCGCGCCGCTGGCGAGCGGCCATTTCATGAATGGCGCGTGGACGGGAGTCGTCTCCGTGCTGAGCGCCGCCGAGGATGTTCGATTGCGCGCGGACGACGGCCAAGGACACGTGGGAACCAGCAATCCATTTGGGGTGCATGCCAACAACGATTTGGCGCTGATCGTTTCGGCGCCCCACGAACCGTTGCCCATGGGCGATCCTTTTGTCTTCCGGGTGACATTCACGAATACCGGTCCGAGCGCGGCGACCTCGATCTTCATTTCGAACCAGCTTTCCGGGCCCGTCGGCGTCTTGGCGGCGACGGTTTCGAAGGGGAGCGCCTGGATCGCGGACAACGCGGCCTTATGGAGCGTTGGCTCGGCAGACGGAGCGACGCATGCCACAATCCAAATCAGCGCCGTGGCGTCCAACTCCGGGATTGTGGCGCTCCACTCGTCGCTGATCCGCGGCGAATGGGATGGATCGTACGACAACAATCAGGTTCTGGCTGCCGTGACGATACGAGGCCGCCCGGTCTTGTCGATCCAGAACACCGAGTTCATCGAGGGAGATGGAGATCCGACAAACGCGGTTCTCGCGGTTCAGCTGTCGCTTCCGACACTCCAGACCGTGACCGTCGATTACGCGACCAGCCCGGGCAGCGCCAGCGCGGAGGTCGATTTCCAGACCACTTCGGGCACGCTGGTCTTTGCGCCGGGAGTGACGAACCTGCCGATCTCGATCCCGCTGATTGGCGATCTCATGAGCGAATCCAACGAGGTTTTTTTCGTGAACTTGAGCGGCGCGACGAACGCGACGATTTCGCAGGCCTCATGGCGGGCCACCATCAACGATGATGATCCCTTCGCGGCGCTGACCATTTTGGACACCGCGGTGATCGAAGACAGCGGCTCATCCAGCAATGCGGTATACTCGGTCACCAACGCCGTGTTCTCGGTTCGGCTTTCCGCGCCGAGCGGTCGGAGGGTGGCCGTCCGGTATCAGACGGCCGATGCCTCCGCGGCCGCAGGCGCGGATTACGCTTCGTATCATGGAACCTTGACCTTTCCTCCCGGTTCGACCCAACAGACGATCAGTGTGCCGGTTTTCGGGGACATCACGGGGGAATCCAACGAAACCTTTCGGGTGACTCTGTACGATCCGGTCAATGCCACGATTGCCGACAACGAGGGCGTCGGGACGATTGTGGATAACGATCCGCTGACCCTAGCGATTGGCGATGCAACCGTTCAGGAGGCCAGCGGCGGCAGCTCCGCTTCCTTTGTGGTATCGCTGAGTCCGCCGACCAACAAGCCGGTGGAGGTTTTTTATGCGACCGAGAATGTCAGCGCGATCGCGGGAGAGGATTACCTCCCCACCAACGGTTGGTTGATCTTCCCATCCGGGATGACCACGCAGACCCTCCAGGTCGTCATCCTCGACAATCCGGCGTATGAGGCGAACGAGGTTTTCTACGTCCGTCTCAGCGAACCGGTGAATAGCACGATCCTGGACGGCCAGGGCGCCGGCACGATCACCGACGACGAACCGCCGCCCGTGTTGAGCGTGTCGTCTCCCAGCACGCTGGAAGGGCACGGCGGCGCCACGAACCTGGAGTTCCAGGTGACTCTCACGGGCCGGACCGACCAGTTCGCAACCGTCCATTATGCCACCGCGGACGGCACGGCGGCCGCGAGCAGCGATTACGCGGGCGCCAGCGGATTCCTGACGTTTCCGGCGGGCACGACGAATCTCTCGGTGTCGGTGCCCGTGCTGGGCGACCGCCAGGTGGAGTCGAACGAGGTCTTTCGTTTGATCCTGAGCGGCGCGGCGCACGCTTCCATCGCTGATCCAGGCGTTGGGACCATTCTCAATGACGACGGTTTTCCCGGCCAGATGCACTGCTTCGAATGGAGCGCGATTCCGTCGCCGCAACGGACGGGGGTGGTCTTTGATGCCAGCATTCTTGCCAAAGATTTCTTCGGCAATCGGGTCGCGGACTTCAACGGCGCGGCCCATCTCTTCGCGCGCACCAATTCGCCCACCGCGCCCATCTTCATCGAGGATTTCGAAGACGGAAACCTGGACGGATGGGGTGAGCCTTGGACCAACGATTATCGTTACGCGACCAACCAAGTCGCTCCTCAAGGTTCGAGTTGCCTCTTTCTGAGCCGCCACTTTTACCTCACTCACTCGCTGTCCAACCTGACACCCAATGGCGTCAACTTCTATGTGCGGGGAGAGGTGCGCGAGGATGAAGTTTGCAGGCTCATTCTCGGAACCAGCGTCGAATACGCCGATCTGGCAGTGTTATTCTACATGACGGGCGGCGGACAGATGGGTCTTTATGAATATTCGAAAGGGCTGCATGCCATCGCGTATCAGCCCGATCAATGGTATAAGATATCGCTGTGGTTTCATTGGGAGGACCGCACCGTGGATTACTTTGTGAACGATGCATTGATCGAAGCTGGCATTCCGTTCCGAAATCCAGCGGTTGACCGTCTGACCGTCCTGCGGCTCTTTGCCTATGGCCGCAGCTGGTGGGACCAGATTGAGATTCTGGACGACGATTGGGTCCCCGCGCCCGACATGATCTCGCCCGCGGTCGCCGGCCCGTTCACGAATGGCGTGTGGGCTGGCAATCTCGCGCTGAGGTCGGTGGCGGCGAAGATCTACCTGGGTGCAACCAACGACGACGGCTTCGTGGGGTTCAGCAACCCGTTCGAGGTGAGCTATCCGGACGACCTGATCCTGGCTGCGGCGTCGGATGCGGCCATTGTCTACGCGGGCGAGACGCTCGCCTACACCCTCCAGCTGAACACCACCGGCCCCGGCACGCTTCACGGGATCCAGTTGAGCAACACCCTGCCCGCGGGCGTCACCTTCCTGTCGGCCGCCGCCTCGCAAGGAGACTGGTCATTCAGCGGCCCGGTGGTGAACTGGAACGTAGGCGCGTTGCCTGCGGACAGCCACGCCACCCTCCGCATTGCCGTCCGGGTCGATTCCCATGGATTGCTGACCAACGTGGCGGCCGCCCGCCCAAGCGAACCGGACCTCAATCCGCTGAACAACACGGTCGCCCTGGCCACTCGCGTCCTGCCCTCCCTCCACCATTTCGTGTTCCACAACCTATCCACAACCCAGCAATCGTTGATTCCGTTCCCCATCACGGTCGCGGCGCGAGATCTGAACAACACCCTCGTGAGCAACTTCAACGGCTGGGTTCGCCTCAGCGCCACCCGCTTGTTCAAGGACGACTTCGAGGATGGCGACATCGGCGGCTGGAGCTGGAGTGTGTCGCAGAGCCCGCGTGAGATCGCGGTGACCAACTCGCTGGGGGGCGCGAATAATCAGGCGCTCGTCTTCTCGAACCTGCCCGGTGTCCGGCACGAATTTCCCGACCTCTTGCCCGACGAAGCCGCGTTCAAAGTCCGACTGGCCGCGCCGGAGGGCGACCTTTACTGCACGCTGGGCGGCGGGCCGACCGACCACCAGAGGATCATCGATTTTCGCATGACCCGCAACGTCATGGTTGTCTACTATAACGGCGGCTCCTTGTCCTTGTCCCATCCCTGCACCACCGATCGTTGGTATGAGATTCGATTCCAGTTCCACTGGCCGGCGCGAACGTATGATTGGTTTGTGGATGGCACTCTGGCCTCCGCCAACATCCCTTTTATGGGGTCGGATGCGACCCGGTTGACTTATGCGTACCTGCGCAATATTTACGGTTGCACCTCGTATTGGGATGATTTCGAGCTGGTGGGCGACGCGGCGGCCCACACGGTGGCGTCCGAGCCATGGATGCTCGGCCCGTTCACCAACGGCCTGTGGACGGGCGAAGTGATTGTGCAGGAACCGGCCACCAATGTGCAGTTGCGCGTCGAGGGCGAGGATGGCCACGAGGGTCTCAGCGCCACCTTCAACGTGATCCCCGGACCCCATGGCGTTTTCGATCATTTCGAATGGAGCCTCACGGGGCCTCACTTGGCGAATCAACCCTTTGCCGCCGCGCTGACGGCCAAGGATGCATTTGGCATAACGGTCACCAACTACACCGGCAGCGTCATACTGCGGGCCACCACCCAGAAGACCGTCCGGGTGCTGTTCCTGCATACGTATACGGATCCAGATTATACCCTGGTTCCGCTGGATGTCATTTCCAACTGGTTTGCCGATTTCAACGCCACCATCACGACCAATGCCACCCCATCCTATCTGCAATCCCAATTGGCCTCCAGCGACGTCCTCCTCGTGGCGAGGCAGTGCTACGCACCCGCGGGCGCCATGGCGGAATGGGGGCGTGCGTTGGAGGGAGTGCTGACGGAGTTCCTCCGCGCTGGCGGAATCATCATCGTATGCGCTGGAACCGGCGAGGCTTATGAAATCCTCAACAGCAGCCATTTGCTCGAATGCGCCTGGCAAGGGTCGGGGGCCACGTCGATGGCCGTACTCACCGATCACATCCTCACGGCCGACCTTCCCAAGCGGTTCAAGTCCCCCGGTTTGCGGTATTTCTTCCACACCAATTCGACCGTGGTGCTTTATGGACTTGGCGATGGCCCCGTGGTGTTGAGCCGCGATGTCGGAGCGGGGCATGTCGTGCTGTTCGGCGGCGACATGTCGAATGGTTACCCGTCCGCCTCGCCACTGGACAGGGTTTTCGCGAACGCGGTGAAGTGGGCTCGGTTCAGCCCGGCCCATGCGCTGGGCTTGAGCCCCACCACCGCCGGCCCATTCAGCAATGGGGTTTGGACGGGCACCGTCACGATCCCGGATACGGTGGGCCGCGCCTTTCTCCATACCGACGACGGCCATTTGAACGCGGTGTTCTCCGATCCCTTCTCCGTGGGCGTGATCAACGATATCGGCATTTCCATGGTGCTATCGAATCCTCTCCCGATTGTCGGTGAACCGCTGCAGTTCCTCATTGCCCTCACTAACGTCGGCCCCAATTCCGCCACGGGCGTCCGATTGACCAACACCATTCCCGCTGGCACATCGCTTCTCGAGATGACTGCCTCCCGGGGCAATGGTTTCGTGGCCGGCAACGACGTGGTCTGGGACGTCGGAACATTGGAGGGGGACGACGGGGTGAGCCTGGCGCTCACCCTTCGAGCCGCCCAAACCGGCAGCTTCACGAATGTGGCCAGCGTCACCCGCGCCGAACCGGATTACTACTTGCCGAACAACACCGCTTCATGGGCCGCGATTGCCATTCTGCCGACCGCGTTCTACATCGGCAACGCCACCGTGGTGGAACGTAACACCGATGCCACGGACGCGGTGTTCGAGGTCCGGCTCTATCCGCCCTCGATGCAGACCTCGCTGGTCCATTACGCAACGGCGGACGGCAGCGCCGTTGCAAGCTTGGATTACGCGCCCACGAACGGCCTGTTGACATTTCCGCCTGGCGTCACGAACCAGTCGATCACCGTCGCCGTGCATGGCGATCTGCTCAGTGAAGACACCGAGATGTTCAACGTCCAATTATCGAATCCGACCAACGCCCTCTTGGGCGCCGCCGTGGGGACCGGCGCCATTGCGGACGACAACGATCCATTCCCGCTCTTTTCCTTGGACGCGGCCAGCGCATTCGAGGGCGACGCGGGAACCAGCCTCATGGTGTTCACGGGCCGGCTTTCGACCGGGAGCGGCAGGACGGTCACGGTTCGGTTTGCCACCGGGAATGGCGCCGCGACCCCCGGCGTCGATTTCGACGCCGTTGCCGGCCAATTGGTTTTTCCGCCCGGCGTGACCGAACAGGCATTTGCGATGTCGATTCGGGGCGATACAGTCAACGAGCCTGACGAGTTCTTCCTGGTGGATCTTCTCAGCGTGTCGAACGCGACACCCCTATTCGTCCAAACTTCCGGCCTGATCCGCAACGACGACGGCTTGCCGGGCAAGCTGGATCATTTCGAATTGGCCCCCGTGCTGGCACCCGTGGTCGAGCGCCAGCCTTTCTGGCTTTCCGTAACCGCGAGAGATGCATGGAACTATGCGCTGCCCGACGTCAGCGGACCATTTCAACTCGACGGTTATCGGAGTGTTGTCAGCCACAGCGACACCGTCGAAATCCTGACCTGGATTGGATGGGTGGACAACGATCGATATCCTCAGATACTCACCGCGGTCTCGAACTGGTTCACCGACTTTCACGAAACCACTGCGACGGCATACGACCCGTCCGTTCTCGAGGCGCTTTTGTCCGACAAGGATGTTCTGCTCGTGCCTCCGCAGGAGGCCCCGATGGGCCAGATGGGAGTTCTCGGCGCCAGTTGGTCGGCGGTCCTGAATCCATTCGTCCACCGGGGCGGGGTCGTCATCGTGTGTTCGGACCACTACGACGAACATCTCCTGCTGGTCAGAGGCGGATTCCTGGAGTTGCAGCGACTCGGCAATGACTACTCGGGCAACGTCGCCATCGGCGCTCCTTCGCGCGTTACCGAAGGTGTTTCGAATTCATTCGCCGGCCCGTTTGTCGCCGAATATGCAGCCAGCAACGGAGTTGTCGCGCTGAAAACCGCGGCCAACAACCATGCGGTCGTTATCCAACGCGAGGCGGGTTGGGGCGCCGTTTTCATGATCGGCAGCGGTTTCTATTACCCTGGCTCGCAAATGGATCACGTTCTCGCCAATGCCGTCCGCTGGAACCAAGGCCTTGGCGAGGCCCCAGTCGCTCTCACCATTCCCGATGCATCGCTAATACTGACGAATGGCGCCTGGGCGGGCTGCGTCACCGTCTTCGAGTCCGGCAGAGATCTTTCTTTGCGAGCGGCCGATGGGCTGGGGCGCATGGGTTGGAGCAGCCCTTTGAACGTAAAAACTGATTCTGATGGCGATGGGCTGCCCGATGATTGGGAGCTTCCATTCGGCTTGGACCCGACCGATCCTGCCGATGCTTTTCTGGATGCGGACGGCGATACGTTGTCCAATCTCGCCGAATATTGGGCCGGCACGGATCCGCTGTCATTCGAGAGCGTCCTCTGGCTCGAGGCGGTTCCGTCCGGCAAGGGTCTATGGCTTCGATTTCCATCCGTGATCGGCCGGCGCCACATCCTGGAATACTCCGCCAGCATCAGTCCGCCCGGATGGTTGGCATACGGAAGCCCCTTCTTCGGAACCGGCGGGCTGATGGAAATCGAAATCCCAATGCAGCCCGGGCAGGCGATGCAGTTCTATCGGCTCCGCCTCCTGCCGTGAAGCGCAAGCCGAATCGGTGAGGACGAACCTGGCATCCGCGGCAGCCCCAAGAAAAAGGACCGTTGCCGATCCGGCCCGGCGCCGCTCCCGCCAAAATCGGAAGGATTTTTTCACGTATCCATAGTTGTCTGCACCTCGATGTGCTCAGGTCGGCTGTTCCTGGCGGGATGAGACCTCACGGGCCCAGGCGTCGAGGATCTCCGACTGACCGTCCTGGGGCGGCCCCATGAACTCGCGCAGGGTCGGCCCCTGAGCAATGCGCCCGTCCAGAAACAGGAAATGGAACAGCTCATACGGCCAGACTTTCCGGCCGATCTCGTAATACCATCGCATGGCTTTCCTCAGGGCCGGATCGGGGTGCGCCAGCATGCGCCCCAGGGACCGCGGACGCAGCTGTGCGGCCGCTTCGATCAGCTTGATCCAGAGTGTCACCCGCCAGGGCGGCACCCGGTCCGTGGCCAGCACCTGGTGTTTGTAGTCCCATCGGCCCAGATCGGGCTGGATCACCCGGCGCCTCGATTCGCGGCGATAGAACGACGTCCAGCGATGCGGCGTGGCATACATCGCCTGGATCTGGTCGGGATCATACGAAAGGATCTGCCGGAGCATGCGCCAGTAATCGCGGTCCGTCTCCTGCTCGAATCCGGCCACGAAGGCGGCCATCGACAGGATGCCGTGCTGGCGCAGCAGGCGGATGGCCTCGCGATCGGTTGCGATGCAGCTGCCCTTGCCGATGCGGCGCAGGGTGCGGTCGTTCGTGCTCTCGATCCCGAGGAGGAATCGGGCAACGCCAGCCTTCCGGTACAAGGGGAGGATGTCGGCGTCGCGCACGATGTCGTCGGCCCGCGTCGATCCCACCAGGATCAACGGCACGTTCTCCGCAACCAGCGCTTCGAGGAAGGCCTGCCAGGCTGGGCGCAATGACGTCGGATTCTCGTCGGCGAAGTTGATCACTTCGACGCCGTGCTCGCGGTGGAGCCATGCCAGCTCGCGGGCGAACCCGACAGGATCGCGATGCCGCCACGCGCTCCAGAACCCCTGCTGGCCGCAGTAATTGCATCGGTGCGGGCAGCCGCGTGAGAACTGTACGACCACCGCCCGCCGGCGGCCCCAGTAACTGTAACGGGCCGGATCGATCAATTCCCACCCCACCCGACAACCATCGAGGTTTTGGATGAGCGGCGCCCGCCCGGTCGATCGAGGCGGCCCGATCCCTTCCATCGGGAGACGATGCGTGCCGCTCCCAGCCGTGCCGAGCGGCTCGCGAAATGCGATTCCAGACACGCGGTTCAATGGCGTCCCGATCTCCAAGGCCTCCATGAGCCGCACTGCCGTCTCCTCCCCTTCGCCCCGCACAATGATGTCGATCTGCGGTTCGTTCTCGAGGATCTCGCGCCAATGATAGGTCGGGAACACTCCGCCATACACGATCCACGCCTCGGGCCAGGCCGCGCGGATTGCCCGGGTGATCTCGACGACGCGAGGGTGGGCGGACGTGGAACCCGAATGCCCCACGAGCACCGATCGAGGCGCCCGCCTTCTTACAAGCGCCGCAATCTCGGCCGTCGGCTGGTCGTCAATGTCCGCATCCAGCAGCTCGACGCGATGGCCGGCGTCAATCAGCGGACCGCCGATCGCCAGCAAGCCCAGCGGCGGAAGGTGCTCGATGGGAATTCGGCTGCCGATCGCCGGATGCGGCGGATTCAGGAGGAGGATGTTCACAGGGATCCAGGCTGCCCACCGGCGAGCCTTGCAGGCGGCGGGCGGTCAGCAGCGGCAACACCGGCCACCGCCGGCCGCGGCCATGCCTGGAGAACCCGACTGCGCCATGCCATCCGAAGTTCACTTTGTATCACAAAGTATATGACGCCGCACTTCGGGTTTCGTTCAAATTGGATCGCATCTCGGTTCCATTAACAACGCGCCCCGAGAACGCTCCCGGGGAATCCCATGGCGATCAGGCGTTGAATATTCTGATCCGCGGCGATCGCGCCGCGCCTGGGTTTGATCCCCTTCGCCTCATTTGTCAATTATTTAGATGCGACCCCATTGGCCTCACCCGGCCTCAGCCAGGCGTTGTCGTCTTCCACGCGCCTCGAGTGAAGTCGGGGATTTCCTGGGGCGCGCCGCCGGCTCGAAGCGAAGCGGCCGAAAGCGGGATGATGCAGCTCCACGCCGCCGCGTCATAGGCGTCGACGGGTGATCGCCGGCCGGTTCGGATCGCATCCAGGAACTCGGCGATGACGAAGTAATCGGCGCCGCCGTGGCCGGTTTTGGCGGCCTGCTCTCCCGCCTGCTTCCAGAGCGGGTGCTCGCAATCGGCGGCCAGATCCTCGATCGGCGCCCAGGCATAGCTCCGGCTCCTGCCCTCGACCCATGCCTGGCTCGCCACGCCATCGTCCTTGTAGGAGGCGGTTGTCCCCTGCAGGGTGAAGTACGTCGTGCTCGGATGCGGCCGGGCGGAATGGGTGTCGTAGCGCAGATCAATCACCGCACCGCGGGCTGTCCGCAGCAGCGTGGTCGTGGTGTCGCCCACGGCAAACTGGATCATTCGGGCCGGATGGCCGGCGGGGAACTTTTGCGCGACGTAATGATCCATCCCTTTGGGCGGGCTGCTCGAGGCCGACAGCGACACCAGCCGGTCGCCCCGGTGAATGCCCAGCCACCGGGCAACCGGCCCCAGGGCGTGCGTCGGATACAGGTTGCCGATCATGTCGCGCGCCATCTCGCCGCGCCACGTCAGCGAACCGTCGGGGTTGAACACGTAAGCCCGGCAATCATGGACATAGCCGCATTCGGCATAGGTCAGATCGCCGAACAACCCCTTCCGTACCACCTCGAGCGCCATCAGGTTGCGCCGGTAATAGCAGCAGTTCTCGGCCATCATGTAGAGGCATGGGGACTCCTCCGCGGCCCGGACCAGCGCACAGCAGTCGTCCATCGTCGCGGCGGCCGCCACCTCGCTCAGCACGTGCTTTCGAGCCCGGAGGGCATCCACGGACATCGCGGCGTGCAGCAGCAGGGGCGTGGCGATGAGGACCGCGTCGACATCCTCCCTCAGCAGAAGCCGCCGGTAATCGAGCGGCCCGCTCGAATAGCCCGCCGGCCGCCGGCCGCGCGACTTGGCGACGATGCCCGCTGCGCGCTCGACGCGGCTCGCGTCGATGTCGCACACCGCGGACACCTCGACCCCTTCGAACCCCAACGCCACGGTCATCAGGTAGGTGCCCCGCCCCCCCACCCCGATAATCCCCAGGCGAATAGCCCGGCCTCCGGGCTCGCCTCCCCCGGCGGCGACGATCGGCGCAACCAGGCCGATGGCGGCGCCCGCTTGAAGAAAGGCACGACGATCAAGTTGTTTCTGCATGACCTCTTTTCATATGCAATTGCCGGCCCGTTGCCAACCCTATGTGCGTGTCCGCCGGATGCAGGATTCACCGACCGGCTTTCGGGCAGGGCGAACGACCATGGTGATCATCCTGGGAGCGAAAGGCCGGCGGCCCGGATCCAAGCCGCCATCACCACCCCCACCAGCAGGCCCAGCGCCGCAATGTCCAGCCAGCGGCCCTGGCGGGGCGGCGCTGGCGCCCGGCTCAGCGGCAGCCCCAGCAGGGCTCCTGCAAAAAATCCGCCCCCGTGCGCCACGAAGTCCGATGTCGGATTGGTCCCGGTCAACGCGAACAGCATCACGCCGGCCAGGATGGCCGGTGCGCCCCAGCGCACGGGTGTCCGCTGGCCCCGCCAAAGCTCGGACACCATCAACAATCCCAGCGCGCCCATCACCATGCCGGAGGCGCCGACGGATCGGTGCGTTTCGGGATAGATCAGCCAGCCAGCCCATCCGCCCAAGACTCCGGCGGCATACGCCGCCAGCAGGCCGATCCCGTACCCGTATCGCGCCATGGCCAGCCCGAGGAGAATGCCGCCCAGGCCCAGGTTGGCGGCCAGGTGGCCGGCATCGCCGTGCAGCGTCACTGAGGTGAACGGCCGCCACCATTCGCCCCGGCTCATCGCCGCGTTATCCACGCAGCCGGCCGGCCTGAGATCGATCCCCTGCCATGCGGGCAGGGCGAAAAACAAGACCAGCGCCAGCCCCCACCCCAGCACGCCCCAGTGGAAAAACCAGCCGCTCCACGGCAGCGGCTGGCGCCATCGAAACCGGCGGTTCTCGCGCCGGTAGAGCCGGATGGCTGCCATGGCGGGCAAGTAATCGGGCGGATCCACCTCGATCCGCCAGCCGCCCTCCTCGCTCCGCTGGATGGTCGAGCCAATCCCCTGGCTCGAGAGCACCAGGCTCCAGTCCATGGCCTGCTGCTCCGACCGCGCCGCGATCACAGCCTGCGCCGGCTCCAGCATCGGCGACGGATCGTTCATCGGACGAGGCAATGCCTCAAGGCAGCGACGGCCATTGGCCCCCCGCAATCCGGCGCAGATCCAGCCGGTCCGCATCGATCACAGCATGCCGAATGCGCTGGCGTTTCCAGGTGTAAGTGACGCGGACCATTCCATCCCCGGTCTGGATCACCGCCGGATACGAATACTCGCCCGGCTCCGTTTCGAGCGCCAGGGCCGCCTTCCACTCCTTGCCATCGGAAGAAACGGCCACGTTCAATGGCGACCGGCCCCGAGCGGTATGATTGTACACCAGGACGTGCCGTCCATCGCGCAAGGTGGCTGCGTCCGTGCCCGAGTTCGGATTGGGCAGCTCGGTGAGGGCGAGCGCGCTCCAGGTTCGTCCCTGGTCCGCGGACCATGACTCCCAGAGCTTGCCCTGGCGGCTCCGGCCCAGCGCCTGGAGGCGCCCCCCCGGGTGAAAGAGAATGCTCGGCTGAATCGCGGCGATCGTCCGCCCGTCGTTCACCGCATCCGTCCGCTGCCAGGTCCGCCCCCCATCGGCCGTCGACTCGAAATGCACACGCCATCCCTGGTCCTCCGTGCTGGAACCGCACAACAGCACGCCGTCCAGGCGCACCGGCTTGTTCTTGACGGGGCCGCTGATCCCTTCCGGCAACCGAATCGGTTCCGACCAGGATTGCCCTCCGTCTGTGCTCCGCATGATCATGCCCCACCACTCGCGCGGCGATGGCCCGACCTTGTAGAACAGCAGCAGGGGGCCGCCAGACACCTGATACAGCGCCGGGTTCCAGCATGGATGGCGGACCAGGGTCCCGTCCGCCTTCGCGTATTGCACGCCATGGGCCACCTCGACCGGCGGCGTCCACCGCCCCTGCAAATGCCGCGCAAGCCAGATCCCGACATCCGCACGGCCCTCCCGGGTTCCGCCGAACCATGCCGCCACGAGCCCGCCTGAGGATTCTGCAATAGTCGACGCATGACACTCCGGAAACGGAGCCGTCTCGAAAATGAATTCGTGCCGGACCAACCCGGCCGGATCGGCGCCGGCAGCCATGACGCACGCAGCCATCACTCCCAACAAGATTTCCAAGGTTCTCATAGGTATCAGCCCCATGCTCGCCCAGTTTGCGGGATCTGACAAGCGAGCATCCTTCCAAACAGCGCCGTGAAACAGGAAAAGATGAGGGATGGAAAAACTTGACCTGATGGCGTCCAATCTGGCTTTTCAAGGGTGCGAGCATGAACAACTCCGGCCTGCTCGAGGCGCTGAACGTTATTTGGCCCTATGTCATCGCGGTGGTGACCTGGGTCGCTTCCGTTCTAGCGTCGGGCCATGCCATCCTTTACAAGCGCGATCCGCGATCGGCGGTCCTGTGGACGGGGCTGATCTGGCTGCTGCCGCTGGCGGGGGCGTTGCTCTACTTCATTTTGGGGATCAACCGGATTCGGCGCCGGGCCCTGGTGCTCCGCGGCCAAGTCGAGACCTACCGCTCGCTGCCGCCGCCGCCGGCCTCGCCGCCGGAGACGCTGGCCGAGCATCTGCCGCCCGAAGCCCGCCGCCTCATCTCGCTGGCATCGCTGGTCGATCAGGTCGTTCAGCGCCCCCTGGTTCCGGGCAACGCGGTGGAGCCGCTCCTCGATGGCGACCAGGCCTATCCCGCCATGCTGGCCGCCATCCAGGAGGCCAGGTCGTCGATCGCGCTCTCGACCTACATCTACGACCGCGACGAGGCAGGCTATGCCTTCGCCGACGCCCTGGGCAAGGCCGTCCGACGAGGGGTCGAGGTCCGGATCCTGATCGACGCCGCCGGCACCCGCTACACCTGGCCGTCCATCCTTGGCACGCTTCGGCGCGAAGGCATCCGCCACGCCCGGTTCCTCCGCACGTTCCCCCTCCGGCACCTGGTCTCGATCAACCTGCGCAACCACCGCAAGATCCTCGTGGTCGACGGCACCACAGGATTCACGGGGGGCATGAACATCCGAGTCGGACATTGGCTGAGCAAGAAACCCGCGCACCCCGTCCGCGACATGCATTTCCGGCTCGACGGACCGATCGTCGCCCATTTGCAGGAGGCCTTCGCCGAAGATTGGCGATTCACCACCGGCGAGATCCTCGAAGGCGATCGATGGTTCCCGCCGCTTGAACCCGCCGGCTCTGTCTTCGCCCGAGGGATCATCGATGGCCCCGATGAGGATTTCGAACGGCTCCGCTGGACCCTGCTGGGCGCTCTGGCTGCCGCCCGGCACTCGGTCCGGATCATGACCCCCTATTTTCTGCCCGAGCCCGCGCTCATTTCAGCCCTGAACCTCGCCGCATTGCGCGGAGTTGATGTGGACATCCTCCTGCCCTCGCGGAACAACTTGCCTTTCATCCACTGGGCCTCGCAGGCGCACTGGTGGCAGATGCTCGAGCGCGGCTGCCGGATCTGGCTGACACCCCCTCCCTTCGACCACTCGAAGCTGTTCATCGTGGACGACTGCTGGACCCTGATCGGCTCGACCAACTGGGATCCACGCAGCCTGCGGCTCAATTTCGAGTTCAATGTCGAGTGCTACGATCCTGCCCTGGCGCAATCTATGGGGCGCGAATTCGACCGGCGCCGGCAGGCTGCCCGACCCGTGACGCTGGCGGAAGTCGACGCCCGCGGCTACGCCATACGGCTTCGCGACGGGCTGGCCCGATTCCTGACGCCTTTTTTATGATCCACAAAGCCGATCCGGAGGTGAAAGCCGAGAACAACCTGGCCGTCACCCCGGAGATCTTTGGCTGGAAGCAGTCTGAGCTGGCAGGCCTCATCGGGGCCAAGTTCGGAGCGGTGCATCCCGCCGCGGAACGACCGCGGGTTGCGCCTGCACCGCCGAGCGAATAAGGATCCGCCCTCCGCTCGAGCTCACGGCAGCGGGCCGATCGCCGCCTCGCCGGAATAGATCCGCACCCACTCCATCCAGCCGGTCCATCGCGGCGAGACCGGCTCGATGACAGGGCTGCCCAGGTCGGCTCCGATCTGCATGATGTCCATCGGGTCGCTCCCGATCAGGCCCGGCAGCGGGGCGCTGCCCGCCAGTTGCCCATTGACATAAATCCGGGCCTGGCGATCGGCGGTGATGATCCCCGCTAGCACAGCCCAATCGTCCAGGATCGATTTCGCCTGGACGGTCACGCGCTGGTTGCCGGCGACCACCGTGAATGCCGGACGGCCGCGATCGAGCCAGAGCGCGTATCCCTGGCTCCGGCCGCCTCGGGCCAAAATCACTCCGTCGGGCTGGCCGGGCCTCACCATGGCCTCGACGGTCCACGCCTGCCCTGCCGGATTCAGCGAGGCTGACTTGCCCACTTCGATGCAACCGCCGTCTTGCCAGCGCATCGCCTTGCGGCCGGATCTGCCATCGGCCAGAACCACGCCGAGAACCGCGCCATGGTTTCCCTTGCCGCTGGCATCCAGAACATGCCCGCCTTCGAAATGCGCCGCGTCCAATTCCAGCCGCAGCTCCGGCTTCGCGTCCGGCTGCCAGTCCGCACCACCCGCCCTGCCCCACCACTCGGGTCGATCGACGTATTCCGGGACGCGATACCCAACCTCGAGCGCCAGGCGATCGTGCTCGGCCTCGAGCCGCCGCAGCAGCTCCGCTCGAGCCGGGTCCCGAAACACGTTCCGCGTCTCGAACGGGTCCGCCGCCAGATCGAACAGCTCGGTCCAGTCGTCGTGGCCGGGATACTTGATCAGCTTGGCGCCGGCGGTTCGGACCGCGGTGATGTCCGGCACCCGGGAGTTGCGCTGCCGTTCCGCAAAGTATTCGTAAAACCACGATGTCCGCCAATCGGCCTTCTGGCCTGCGACCAGCGGGCGCCAGCTCCGGCCCTGCATGCCGGCCGGGATCGGCGCGCCCGCCCAGTCCAGCAGCGTCGGCGCCAGATCCAGGTTCAGGACCATTTCGTCCCGGACCCGGCCTTGGGCCGGATCGCCCAGCGCCGGATAGCGGACCAGGAGCGGCACTCTCAGGCTTTCGTCGTAGGCGCTTCGCTTGTCGCCCAGGCCGTGCTCGCCCAGGTAGTATCCGTTGTCGCTGGTGTAAATCACCACGGTGTTCCTCGCCATGCCCAGCTCGTCCAGGCCATCCAGCAAACGGCCCAGGCAATCGTCAGCCGCGCTGATGCAGCGGAAGTAATTGAGATTGACCGGCACGGCTGCCGGGCTGGGCTCCGCGCGCCGAGAACCCGCCGCGCCCATGTAGGGGGCGGGCACATTCAGGTTGGGCGTCGGCCGGGCCTGCTCGCCTGCAAATCGATCCTTCGCGCGGGCGGGCGGATCGAAGGGCCCATGGGGCGACTTGAATCCCACGATCAGCAGCCACGGCTCCGGGCGCCCTTTCTGCCGACGCAAGAACTCGAGGGCGTAATCGGTCGATATGTCGTCAATCCACCCCCGGCTCGGAACATCCCGCCCGTCCACGATGAAGACCGGATCGTTGTAGCGTGCGTGGCCGATGAACGAGGCGTGATGGTCGAACCCGGGCCGCTCCCGCTGGCTGTCCATGTGCCACTTGCCCACGTAAGCGGTTGTGTAGCCCTGTCCGCGCAGCAGGCTGGCATGGGTTACGCTGTCGACGGGCAGCGGACGGAAGTTCGAGGCGACCCCGTTGAAGTGGCCGTAGCGGCCCGTCAGGTTCACCGCCCGGCTGGGCGCGCATAGCGAGTGGACGACAAAGGCGTTCCGAAAGCGCACTCCCTCGCTGGCGAGCCGGTCCATGTGCGGCGTGCGAAACCACGGGAACCGGCCCTGATCGCCCTGCTCCTGCTGGACGACCGAGAGGGCGTCGTAACGCTGGTCATCGGTGTAGATGAACAAGAGATTCGGCCGGCTGGCGGCCCGGACCGGCGAGGCTGCCGGCCATGCTGCCGCCGCCAGCAAAACCCCTGCCCAAAGCGCGTGAGCGGATTTCATGCGATCATCCTGGCAGATCCGCCCTCCCGCGCCAAGCATCCCTTGATCGGCCCGGGGGGCGACGGCCGGCGCCCCCCGGGGCCGAGCCAGCCGCTTCGGAAATGACAGACTTGCACAGCCGGGGCCGAACCCTTATAGGATATTCCCGTGGTGATTCGACGCCATGGTGAACCCACCCCATGCCCGACCGCCGGCGCGGAATTTGCCGATATTGGATATGATTGCGACTTTTGCCCGATCGAAACGGCTGGCTCAGAAACCGGCCGTTTCACGGAATACGAACGACAAGCGGTACAAGATACTGGAGACGCAGATGAAGCGCTACCAGTTCAAGCAGGACGCGCTGATCGAGGTGCTGCACAAGGCACAGGAGCTGTTCGGGTTTCTGGACAACGATCTGATGACATTTGTGGCGCAGCAGCTCAAGCTGCCGCCCAGCCGCGTGTTCGGAGTCGCGACGTTCTACCATTTCTTCAACCTCAAGCCCAAGGGGGCGCATTCGTGCGTGGTCTGCATGGGCACCGCCTGCTATGTCAGGGGCGCGGACAAGGTGGTGGCGGCGATCGAGGCATTCGCCGGGATCAAGGCCGGCGAGACCACGCCCGACGGCAGGCTGTCGCTGGCCACGGCCCGATGCATTGGCGCGTGCGGCATCGCTCCGGCCGTCGTCTACGATGGCGCCGTCACGGCCAAGCAAACCCCGGAATCGTCCCTCGAGATCGTGAAAGGATGGCTAAGCCATGGTTCTTGAAGATCTGATCCGAATCAAGCAGGCCGAGCTCGCCAGGCGGAAGAAGCACACGCTGCGCTGCTGCATGGCGGCCGGCTGCGTGTCCGCCAACGCCGGGTCCGTCAAGGATGCGCTGGTGAAGGCGGTCCACGAGGCGGGCATGGACGACCAGGTCGAGGTGCGCAGCGTGGGCTGCATGCGGCTCTGCTGCGAAGGCCCGCTGGTGGCGGCCGAGCCGCAGAACATCCTCTATCAGCAGGTGACCCCGGCCGACGCTCCGGCGATTGTCGCCGCCCTCGAAGGGGCGCCCTGCAGCGTCCGCCAGGGCGACCTGAACGCGCCGTTCTTCCGCGAGCAGATGGCCATCGTGCTCGAGAACTGCGGCGTCGTGGATCCGGATCGGATCGAATCCTACATCGCCGCCGACGGGTATCTGGCGATGCGGAACGTGCTGCGCGAGATGACGGCGGCGGATGTGATTGCGGCCATTACCCGGAGCGGCCTGCGCGGGCGGGGCGGCGCCGGGTACCCGACCGGCCTGAAATGGGCCACCGTCGCCAAGACGCGCAGCACCCGCAAGTTCGTCATCTGCAACGCCGACGAGGGCGATCCCGGGGCGTTCATGGACCGCAGCGTTCTTGAAAGCGATCCGCACCGGGTGATCGAGGGCATGATCATCGCCGGCTATGCGGTTGGCGCCGAGCAGGGGTTCATCTACGTGCGGGCGGAGTACCCGCTGGCCATCGAGCGGCTCCAGAACGCCATCCGGCAGGCCAAGCAGATGGGGCTCCTCGGCAGCGGCGTTTTCGAATCCCCCCTGAACTTCAACATCGATATCCGGATCGGCGCGGGGGCGTTCGTGTGCGGCGAGGAGACGGCGCTGATGGCATCGATCGAGGGCCGCCGGGGGCTGCCCCGGCCCCGCCCGCCGTTCCCGGCCGAGAGCGGCCTGTTTCGCCAGCCGACGCTGATCAACAACGTGGAGACATTCGCCAACGTGCCTCCGATCATCTTGCGGGGGGCCGAGTGGTTCGCCGGGATCGGCACGGAAAAGAGCAAGGGCACGAAGGTCTTTGCGCTCGCCGGCAAGATCAACCACACGGGCCTGATCGAGGTGCCTATGGGCACCCCGCTGCGGAAGATCGTCGAGGACATGGGGGGCGGCGCCCCGGAAGGCAACGCCATCAAGGCCGTGCAGACCGGCGGCCCCTCGGGCGGCTGCATCCCCGCCTCCGCGCTCGACACCCCGGTGGACTACGAGTCGCTGGGCCAGCTGGGCTCGATCATGGGCTCCGGCGGCATGATCGTCATGGACCAGACCACCAACATGGTCGACGTCGCCCGGTTCTTCATGGAGTTCTGCATGGACGAGTCGTGCGGGAAATGCGTTCCCTGCCGGGCGGGCACGGTGCAGATGCACGAGCTGCTGAAGAAGTTTATCGAGCGGCGCGCCACGGCCGCGGACCTCCCGCGGCTCGAGGAGCTGTGCGATCTGGTCAAGAGCACGAGCTTGTGCGGCCTGGGCCAGACGGCGCCCAACCCGGTGTTGAGCACGATCCGGTTCTTCCGGCAGGAGTATCTGGACCTGCTGTCGCCGGGCGATCCGCCCCCCGCGCCGGCCCCCTGAATCCGCGGCAACCGAGGAGAATCGTTATGGCTGCAAAAACCCTGACAATCGATGGCCAGATGATCAGCGCCGAGGAGAGCCAGACCGTGCTCGAGGCGGCGCGCGACCACGGCATCCCGATCCCCACCCTGTGCCATCTGGAGGGGGTGATGGACGTGGGGGCCTGCCGGCTCTGCCTGGTGGAGGTGGCAGGGACCCACAAGCTCCTGCCGGCCTGCGTGACCCGGGTCGCCGAAGGCATGGTCGTCACCACCCGCTCCGAGCGGCTCGAGAAATACCGCCGCATGATCCTCGAGCTGCTCTTCGCCGAGCGCAACCACGTCTGCGCCGTCTGCGTCTCCAACGGGCACTGCGAGCTCCAGCACCAGGCCATGACCCACGGCATGGATCACGTCCGCTACGAGTATCGCCACCCGCGCCTGGAGCTGGACTTGTCGCACCGGCTCTTTGGCATGGACCACAACCGGTGCATCATGTGCACCCGGTGCGTGCGGGCGTGCTGGCACATCGAGGGTGCGGGCACCCGGAACGTCTCGGGCCGCGGCGCCAACTCGAGGATCATCACCGACCTCAACCAGCCATGGAGCGAGTCCGAGACATGCACCGAATGCGGCAAGTGCGTGCAGTCCTGCCCCACGGGCGCCCTGTTCAACAAGGGGGCCACCGTCGCCGAAATGGAGCGGGACCGCGACAAGCTCGAGTACATCGTCATCGCCCGGGAGAAAAAGCAATGGATCGTCTAAGACTCGCAACCGTTTGGCTCGGCGGCTGTTCCGGCTGCCACATGTCGTTTCTCGACCTGGACGAGTGGCTGATCGACCTGCACGGCCGGGCCGAGCTGGTCTACAGCCCGGTGGTGGATGCCAAGGAGTATCCCGAGGGCGTGGATGTGGCGCTGATCGAGGGCGCCATCTGCAACGAGGACCACGTCGAGATGATTCACAAGATCCGGCGGCGCACCCGGGCGATCGTGGCGTTCGGCGACTGCGCGGTGACGGGGAACGTGACCGCGCTGCGCAACCCGCTCGGTTCGGCCCGGCCCGTCCTCGAACGCGCCTACCTCGAGGCGGCCGATCTCCTGGCGCGGGTGCCCTCCGAGCCGGGCATCGTGCCCCCCCTGCTCGATCGCGTGGTGCCGGTCCACGCCATGGTCCCGGTCGAGTATTACCTGCCGGGATGCCCCCCTCCCGCCGACCGGATCCGGGCGCTCCTCGAGCAATTGCTCGACGGCCAGGCGCCCCGGCTCACCGCCGCCCAGATCAAGTTCGGTTGACACCCTTTCGTTATGGCTCGAAGAATCCTCATTGACCCCGTCACCCGGATCGAGGGGCACGCCAAGATCACCATCCACCTGGACGGCGCCGGCAACGTCTCCGATGCCCGGTTCCATGTCGTCGAGTTCCGCGGCTTCGAGAAGTTCTGCGAGGGCCGCCCCATGTGGGAGATGCCGAGCATCACTCCGCGCATCTGCGGCATCTGCCCGGTGAGCCACCTGCTGGCCTCTGCCAAGGCATGCGACGCGATCCTGGCGGTCCGGATCCCGCTGGCGGCGGAGAACCTGCGCCGTCTCATGAACCTGGGGCAGATCATCCAATCGCACGCGCTGAGCTTTTTCCATCTCAGCGCGCCCGATTTTCTCCTGGGATGGGAGACCCCGCCGCAGGCCCGGAATGTGTTTGGCCTGATCCGGGCGAATCCGGACCTGGCTCGGGGCGGGATCCGCCTTCGGCAGTTTGGGCAGGAGGTGATCGAGCTGCTGGGCGGGCAGAAGATCCACCCGGCCTGGGCGGTGCCCGGGGGGGTCCGCGAGCCCCTCACCGACGAAGGCCGCCAGCACATCCGGACCAGGCTGCCCGAGGCGCTCGAGACCGCCCGCCACGCCATCCAGCTCTTCCGGAAAACCCTCGGGCAGCACGAGCGCGAGATCCAGGTCTTCGGCAGGTTCCCGTCGCTGTTCCTGGGCCTGGCCAACGAGGAGGGGCTCTGGGAGCACTACGACGGCTTCCTGCGGTTCGTCGATGCCGGCGGCAACGTGATCGCTGACCAGGTGGATGTCAGCCAATACCGGGACGTCATCGGCGAGGCCGTCCAGCACGACTCCTACCTGAAGTCGCCGTATTACCGGCCGATGGGCTTCCCGGAGGGCATCTACCGGGTGGGGCCTCTGGCGCGGCTCAACGTTTGCAAGGAGATGGGCACGCCCCTGGCCAACGGGGAGCTCGAGCGCTTCCGCTCGTTCGGCCGCGGCGCGGTCACGTCGTCCTTCCTCTACCACTACGCGCGGCTGATCGAGATCCTGGCCTGCATCGAGCGCATCCAGGCCATGATCGACGGCCCCGAACTGCTGTCCGATCGCCTCCGCGCCGACGCCGGCATCAACAAGCTCGAGGGGATCGGCGCCAGCGAGGCGCCCCGCGGCACGCTCTTCCACCACTACCACGTCGATGAAGATGGCCTGATCCAAAAGGTCAACATGATCATCGCCACCGGCCAGAACAACCTGGCCATGAACCGCACCGTGGCCCAAATCGCGCGCCACTACATTCAGGGCGACACGATCCCCGAAGCCATGCTCAACCGCGTCGAAGCCGGCATTCGGGCTTATGATCCTTGCCTGAGCTGCTCGACTCATGCCGATGGCTCGCTGGCCTTGAAGGTCGTTCTCCTCGGCCCCGATGGCGCCGTCCTGGATGAAGTCCGCCGGGAATAATGGCCGGCATCCTCGTCATCGGGTGCGGCAATCCCCTGCGCGGCGACGACGCCCTCGGCCCTCGAATCGCCGCCGCCATCGCCGAGCGCCGCCTGCCCGGTGTCCGTGTGCTAACCCCTCATCAACTGGCGCCCGAGCTGGCCGCCGACCTTGCCCAAGCCCGGCGCGCCATCTTCGTCGATGCCTCGAGCAGGCCGGGCCAGGACGCGGTCGAGCTGCGATCCATCGAGCCTTCGAACGAACCGACAGCCATCGGGCACCTGAGCCGCCCCGGTGAGCTGCTGGCCCTGGCCCAGGCGCTCTATGGACGCCGTCCGCCCGCCTGGCTGGTGACCGCGCCTGCCCAGAGCTTCGACATCGGAGCGCCCTTGTCGGCAGGCGCGGAAAAGGCCATGGCCGCAGCGATCGAATCGGTCGCCAGCCTCTGCCACATGGCGTGATTCCGTCGCCAGGGTGCGGCCGGACCGTGCCGGCTGCCGATCGACACGCCCTGATCTCCCGCAAACGAGCCAGGCCGGGCCTCCTGGGCGTTGGTCCTCTCGATTCGGATTTGACCCCAAGGCCTTTCCCGCATAAGAAACGGAGGCGATGCATCAAACAAGCGCTGGCCGGGAGGTTCTCAACTTGTCCAGCAGCGCTGGCGGCAACCCTTGATCGTTCGATCCTCACGCGTATGAAAAAGCTCCTTTGGATGTTCGTGTCGGCACTGGCGGCGGCGTTGGCCGCAGCCGCGGCGCAGCCGGCGGGCAGAGCGCCGGCGACGACCCGCATGCCGGAAGGCGTGACGGCCTATCGCGACCTTCCGTATGTCGAGAACGGGCACGCCCGCCAGGTGCTCGATCTGTTCGTGCCCGACAAGGCCGAGAAAGCGCTCCCCGTCATCGTCTGGATCCACGGCGGGGCATGGATGGGAGGCGACAAGGGCGGATGCCCTCCGCTGCGGCAGGGTTTTGCGGAACAGGGATATGCGGTTGCCAGCCTGAACTACCGGCTCAGCCAGCACGCGGTCTATCCTGCCCAGATCGAGGACTGCAAGGCTGCGATCCGCTGGCTGCGGGCCCATGCGCGGGATTATCGTCTGGATCCGGCCCGGTTCGGCGTCTGGGGCAGCTCGGCCGGCGGGCATCTGGTCGCCCTGCTCGGCGTGACGGGCGACGTGAAAACGTTCGATGTGGGCCGGCACCTCGAGTTTTCGAGCGCGGTGCAGTGCGTCGTGGATGACTATGGGCCGACGGATTTCTCGCAGTTCGATGCCCATCGGCTGGCGGGCCAAAGGAGCGCGCTGGCCGTGGCCGGCTCGCCCGAATCGCTGTTGATCGGCGGATCGGTCCTGCTCCCGGAAAACAAGGAGAAGGTCGCGCGCGCCAACCCGATCGCGTTCGTCACCGCAGGCGATGCGCCGTTCCTGATCAACCATGGGGATGCGGACGCCACGGTGCCGCACCACCAAAGCGAGCTCCTCTTCGAGGCGCTCAAGAAGGCCGGCGTCCCCGTGCGATTCAACACCGTCAAAGGCGGCGGCCACGGCGCCGGCTTTGGCGGCCCCGAGCTCGAGAAAATGCGCAGGGATTTCCTCGCCTACCATCTGCAAGGGGCGAAGAACGATGCGGCCCAGTGGCCGGCCGCCATGCGGTCGAGCACCGACGCCATCGCTCCATCCCCGCGCGCTCCTCGCGGACCGGACGCCCGATAATGGCTTGCGCGAGCACGGATACAGCCGCCGGGGGCCCGAAAAACACCTGGACTCGAACGTTCCGCTTCGCGATGCAGGTTCAATTGATCGCCTGGCTGGGCAACGTCCTCCGGCAGGACTGAAAGCCAGCCTTTGCTCGACGCGCTTGTCAGGGGGGCGATCCGCGGATAGCTTGGGACTTCAGTATGAACCTGGGCACGTTTTTCTCGTTGGTTAAGAACAGGACTGCACTTCTCTGGATCCTGACCGGATGTCTCATCGGGCCGCCGATGGCCGCCGCCGCGGCTGCGCCGATCAAGGTGGGGATCATCGGGCTGGACGCGCACGCGCTCCCGTGGACGAAGATCATCCATGATCGACAGGCGGCGCGTCCGGTGGCCGACATGCGGATTGCGGCCGCGGTCCCCGCCTTCAGCCCGGACATCCCCTTCAGCAAGGATCATATCGAAAAGAACACCGCCGCCATGCGCGAACTCGGCGTCGAGATCTGTGACGGCATCGAGGCCATGCTGCCGAAGGTCGATGCGGTGATGGTGCTGAGCATCGACGGCCGGCCGCACCTGCGCCAGGCCCGGCCCGTCTTCGCCGCCAGAAAACCGGTGTTCATCGACAAGCCGGTTGCCTCCTCCCTGGCAGAGGCTCTTGTCTTGTTTCGGGAAGCGAGGGCGTCGGGCACGCCCTGCTTTTCGAGCTCATCCCTGCGCTACAGCCCGGGCATTGCCGGGATGACCAACCATGCTGCTGTCGGCCGCGTGCTCGGCTGCGACGCCTACGGCAACAACCGATCCATCCTCCCCGGGCACCCCGACCTCTTCTACTACGGCATCCATGGCAGCGAGATGCTCTTCACGATCATGGGCTCCGGATGCCAGACGGTCAGCCGTGTCCAGGGTGAAACAGCCGACCTGGTGACCGGCGTCTGGACGGACGGACGCGTGGGAACATTCCGAGGCATCCTGAACGGCTCGACGGCTTTCGGCGCGACGGTCTTTGGAGAGAAAGGGATTGCGCCGGCGGGCAAGTTCGAGGGCTACGAGCCTCTGCTGGTCGAGATCGCCAGGTTCTTCCGAACGGGCCAGCCGCCGGTCTCCGCCGAGGAGACGATCGAGATCTATGCTTTCATGGAAGCGGCCGACGAGAGCCTGCGGCAAGGCGGCCTTCCGGTGTCCATCCAAAGCGTGCTCGAAAAGGCCCGCCGCCAGGCCGAAGGCGGTTCCTGAGACGGGTCGCCGCACAGGGGATTCGGTGTTTCTGGCGCCGGGCGGAGGAAGATGCGCAACTGGCGCAGTTCGCTGGCCGGCTGAAGGCGACAATGTCGATCGTCAATCCGCCGCGGGCACAAGAGCGCTCTCCAGCGCTTCTGCGTTCGCCAGGGCGGCCTGACGCTCGTCGGAGGTCAGGAAGACCTCGCTTTCGAGCAACAAGGCGCAAGCGACGTGAAGAAGATCGATGGCCCGAGCCCCCACCCTTTCCGAGTGAGCCGCGGACAGCCGGCGCGCCTGGGAGAAGGCCGAATCCATGTCCAAAGCGATCTCCTCGAGGGTTCCCCGTTTCAAGAACTGATCAACACGGGCCAAAGCCGCGTCTCGCTCGCGCACAATCTGCGCACGTTCGCTGGCTGGTCGAATGCGCCTCTCGTGAAAGGCGCGGTGGCGGATCGCGTTTTCAACCTCCAACGCGTGCAGCGGCAGGCAATAGAGCCCGAGGCGCCCCTTCACACCTCGGCGAGGAGCCCTTGGATTTCGCTGAAGATCTCGTCGTCTTCGAACAGGTTCTGGCGAATCGAGCCGGAGGGGCAGGAAGCGACGCAGGTGCCGCAGCCCTTGCAGAGCGCCTCGTTGATGAACGCCTTCTTCTTGTCCTCGAGGAACGAGATGGCGGTGTAGGGGCAGAGCGGGATGCAGGACTTGCAGCCGGAGCATTCGGCTTCAGTGATGAAGGCGGTGTTGGGCTCGAGCTCGATGTGGCCCTTGTCGATGAGGGAGAATGCCTCGGCGGCGGCGGCGCCGGCCTGGGCGACCGAGTCGGGAATGTCCTTGGGCCCCTGGCAGCAGCCTGCGAGGAAGATCCCGTCGGCGAAGGTGCTCACGGGCGCCAGCTTGGGGTGCCTTTCGAGGAAGTAGCCCTCGTTGCTGCAGCTCATGTTGAAGAGGCGGCGCACATTGGGGGCATCGGGATGGGGCTCGAGTCCCACGGCCAGCACGACCATGTCGACGGGCAGCTTGAGGATCCGGCTCATGAGGGTGTCCTCGGCCTGGACGATGAGGCGGCCGTTGGCGCCTTCCGAGGTGTCCGGGTAGACATCGGCCACCTTGCCGCGGATGAGCTTGACGCCCTCCTCGGCAATCCGGTTGTAGAACTCCTCCATCGATTTGCCGGGGGTGCGAACGTCGATGTAGAAATTGTGGATCTGGGCCTCGGTCCGCTCATGGATCAGGTGGGCCAGCTTGAGCGAGTAGAGGCAGCAGACCCTCGAGCACCAGCGGTTGGTGTGCTCGTCGCGGGAGCCGACGCAGTGGATGATCGCGACGGATTTCGGCTTGCGGCCGTCGGGAAGAACGATCTCGCCGCCGGTGGGCCCGGAGGCGTTGATGAGGCGTTCGATCTCGAGCGCGTTGTAGACATTGGGGTAGGTGCCGTAGCCGAAAAAGGGGGCGCGGCGCGCGTCGAAAACCCGGAAGCCGGTCGCGACGATGACGGCTCCGACCTGGATCTCGCGGATCTCCTCCTGCTGCTTGAGGTCGATGGCCTTGCGATCGCCGCAGGCCTCGACGCATGTCTTCTTGCACTTGCCGGTCTTGAGCTCGATGCAGGTCTCGGGATCGATGATGGCGATGGGGGGCACCGCCTGGGGAAAGGGGAGGTAGACGGGCTTGCGCTTGCCCAGGCCGAGGTTGAACTCGTCCTTGAACTTGGGCTCGCGGTAGACGCAGGCCTCGATGCACTCCTGGCATCCGGTGCAGAGGTCCTCGAGGACGTATCGGGGCTTGCGGCGGACCGTGATCCGAAAATTCCCGACGAACCCGTCGACCTTCGTCACCTCGGAGTAGGTCCAGAGCGTGATGTTCGGGTGGTTGCCGACGGCGGCCATCTTCGGCGACAGGACGCACGCCGCGCAATCCAGCGTCGGAAAGGTCTTGTCGAACTTGGCCATGTGCCCGCCGATGGTGGGCTCGCGCTCGACCAGGTAGACATGCTTGCCGGCATTGGCCAGGACCAGCGCCGCATGGATCCCCGCGATCCCGCCGCCGAGGACCAGGACGTTCGGGTTGATGGGCACTTTCTTGACCTCGAGCGGCTTGTGATGGAACACGCGCTGGACGGCCGCGCGCACGAGGCTCATGGCCTTTTGGGTGGCTTCGGCCCGGCTGGTGTGGACCCAGGAGTTGTGCTCGCGGATGTTGACCATCTGGAAGAAGAACGGATTGAGCCCGCCCTTCTCGACGGCCTTGCGGAAGGTGTGCTCGTGGAGGAGCGGCGAGCAGGCCGAGACGACGATGCGGTTGAGGCGATGCTCGAGGATATCCTGCTCGATCATCTCCTGGCCGGGATCGGAGCACATGTATTTGTAGGTGCGGGCCACGGCCACCCCGGGCAGCTTGGCGGCATATTGAGCCACCTGCTCGACATCGACCATGCTGGCGATGTTCACCCCGCAATGGCATACATAAACGCCGACTCGAATCGGTTCTTTTTTCTTGGGAACGATCATAGGAAGGTGTGTGCGAACGACGGTTGATGTGATGTCGATGGGCGCGGGGCCGGGCGATCAATCCCCCAGGGAATCAGCCAGCAGCTCGACCACGTCACGGACCACGATGGGCTTGTCGTGGCCGACGGTCTTGAGGGCGTCCTCGAACCGCGAGATCTCGTAGGGGCAGGAGACAGCGAGGACATCGGCGCCGGTGCGGATGGCTTCGCGGATGCGGCGTTCGGAGAGCCGCTCCATGCCCTTGGCCTTGAAGAACGTGTCCAGCCACATGCCGCCGCCGCCGCCGCCGCAGCAGATGGCATTGACGCGGTTGTGGGTCATCTCGACCAGCTTGACGCCGGGGATGGCCCGGAGGAGCTCGCGGGGCGGCTCGTAGCAGCCCGCCCGGCGCCCCAGACAGCAGGAATCATGGTAGGTGACGGTGCAGTCGAGCTTCTTCTTGAGCATCGGCTTGAGCCGGTCGAGATGGCCGTGCAGCAAGGGGGTTGTGTGATCGACCGGGTAATCGAAGCCGAAGAGCGGGTACCGGATCCGGAAGGCGTTGAACGCATGCGGATCGCCGGTCACCAGCCGCTTGAACTTGTATTTCCCGAACACGACCATGTTGTAATCGGTCAGCGTCTCGAACAGCCCGGACTCCCACGTCAGCTGGCCGCAGTCGCCCGCGCATTTCTCCTCGTTGCCGAGGATGGCGAAGTCGAGGCCCAGGGCGTGGAAGAGGCGGGCGGTCGCGCGGCTGTTGTCCTGGCCACGCGCGTAGTAGGACGTGTAGCACTCGACGAACCACAGGATGTCGGCCACCCCGCCCTTCTCGCCAATCGTCGGCACCGGGACCCCCGCGGTGGCGGTCCATGCGGCCCGCTTGCGCGAGGACTCGCCCATGGGATTGCCGTATCGGAGCGTGTTCTGGAGGCTTTTCTGGAGCTCGGCCGGCATCTCGGTGAGGTGGATCAGCGTCTGCTCCTTGACCAGGGGCAGTAGGACATCGGAGAGGCGGATGTTCCGGGGGCACTTGGCCATGCAAGCGTAGCAGCTCACGCACCGGAGCATGCTGTCGGAGCGGAAGACCTCGTCGATGAGGCCGCGCTGGAGCATGTTGATGATCCGGCGCGGCGGGTAATCCATGTGCTCGCCGTAGGGGCATGTGCCGGCGCAGGTGCCGCACTGGATGCAGGAGAGGATGCGCCTGCCGTCGGGCGTCTCGAGCAGGTTATCCAGGCTGGTGTTCTTCTGGCAGCGCAGGTCGTCGAATATGGCGGCGGTGGCGTCAATGGTTTCCTGGGTGGCAATCATGCGGTGGCTCCTTTGGCGGGGGTCATGGCGTTCTCAACGGCATCCCAAACCAGCTCGGCGATGTCTTGGACGGCGATGCGGCCTTCCTGGCCGGTCGTCTTGACGGCGTCGCGGAACATGGCGATGTCTTTCGGGCAGGCGACCACGAACGTGCGGACGCCTTCGAGCGCGGCGGCTTCCCGGATCCGATTCTCGGCGGGCCGCTCCTTGACGTCGGCGGTGTCCTCCATCCAGATCCGGCCGCCTCCGGCGCCGCAGCAGTAGCTGGTATCGCGGTGGCGAGGCATCTCGCGCAGCTCGAGCCCGAGGGCGGCGAGGACGCGGCGGGGAGGGTCGTAGATGCGGTTGTAGCGGCCGAGGTAGCAGGGATCGTGGTAGGTGACAGGGCCGTTGGATCGGGGTTTGAGGGGCAGGCGGCCGTCGCGGATGAGCTGGTCGAGCAGCTCGGTGTAATGGACGACCTCGAGCGGCCGTCCATCGACGCGGTATTCGTGCTTGAGCGTGTTGTAGGTGTGGGGATCGGTCGTGACGATCTTCTGGAACCGCGCCTTGGCCAGGGTCTGGAGGTTGCGGTCCCGGAGCAGCTCGAAGAGCCCTTCCTCGCCGACGCGGCGCACGTCGTTGCCGGCATTGCGCTCCCCTTCGAACAGCAGGCCGAAATCGAGGCTCGCGGCTTGAAACACCCGGGCCGTCTTGCGGGTGATCTCTTCGAGCCGCGGATCGAAGGAGGCGTAATCGCCCACGAACCAGAGGTACTCGACCGGCTCCTTCCGGGCGTCCTTGATCTTGAGCCCGCCCGACTGGACCCACTTGGCGCGCATCCGGTCGGACTTGCCGAACGAGTTGCCGTATCGGGTCAGGTTGGCCAGCATGTCCTGGACGGTGCGTTCGACCTGGCCCTGGCTGACGAGGTGGCGGCGGAGCGTGACGATGAGGGGGACCTGCTCGTTCCAGACGGCGCAGCAGTTCATGCAGGCCATGCAGGTTGTGCAGGCCCAGATCTCGCCTTCGGTGAAGACATCGCCGATGAGGCTGGGCGCGGGCGAGCCGGCGGCGGAGCGGGGCTGGTCGATTGTGGTCGCCAGGAGATGCTGTTTGACCTTCTGGATGATCTGCTGAGGCTGCAGGGGGAACCCTGCGGCAGCGGCCGGGCATGACCGATCGCAGCGGCCGCATTCGGCGCACGAGAAACCGCCGAACAGCTGCTTCCATGTCAGCTCCTGCCACCGGGAGGCGCCCGCCGAGATCTCCGCCGGCGCGCCCGGCAGCGTCAGATCAGCCGGCAGCTCCGGGTTGTTGAAGAAGACGTTGAACGGCGACGCCAGCAAATGCAGGTGCTTCGAGTAGGGCAGGTAGACGAGGAATCCCAGCACGACGATCATGTGCA
>Ga0209310_1000537_pt1 | contig 41092 bp, 32 predicted proteins | sample AD_UKC030_MetaG_FD_184415 | JGI IMG/M metagenome (GOLD analysis project Ga0209310, IMG submission 184415) | Active sludge microbial communities of municipal wastewater-treating anaerobic digesters from USA - AD_UKC030_MetaG (SPAdes) (version 2) | ecosystem: Engineered > Bioreactor > Anaerobic >...
CGACACCGCCGGCATGTTCGCCCGCGTCAAGGAAGCCATCCGGCTCTGCTACTCGGCCGGCTTCAAGAAGCACGACCTCGCCATCGTCAGCTACCACGGCCGTGAGCAGTCGCACCTGATGGCGCTCGACAAGCTCGGCCCGACCAGTCTGCGTCACTTCACCGGCGACTACGACCTTTTCGGACAGCCGGTCTATACCGAGGGTGACGTACTGGTCGAGTCGGTTTACCGCTTCAAGGGACAGGCCGCGCCGGCGGTGATCCTGACTGAGATCGATTTCGAAGTCCTGGACGACAAGGCGGTGCGCAAACTCTTTGTCGGCGCCACGCGCAGTTCGATGAAACTGATCCTGGTCATTCACCAGAATTCGGCCGCACGACTGCTCGAACGCATGGGTTGATCAGTCATACCTCGATCTACGAGATCGACCATTGGTACTCTACGCACATGACCGCGAACTGATCATGGATATCATGGAATATGAACATTGGCTTGCTGGTAGCGTCTGCCGCCCCCCGGAGTGAGTCGATGCTATCCAAGCTAATCGAACAAAGATGAAGCCGAACCAATGACGACTCTTCTTGTTGGTTTTGACTCGGCATGGAGCGTCACCAATTCTGGCGCTCTCGTTGCCGTCGTGAAGCATCCCAATGGTTGCTTATTCGAATTGGATTCACCAATACCCGCAAGTTTTCCCGAGGCCAGCGAAATCATTCTCGCCTGGCAGACGAAACATTCCGTTAAGAGGACGCTGATCCTTATCGATCAGCCAACAATCGTAACCAATAGCACCGGGCAGCGCCCAGTCGAAAACATTGTTTCTTCAGTCGTCAGCCGACGTTACGGTGGCATGCAGCCAGCCAATACGGGCAAGGATGACCTGTTTGGTCGAGCAGCACCAATCTGGGCGTTCATGACAAAGTTTGGCGGAGTAGGCGACCCGTTCCAGACCGACCGATCGACGCAAGTGTTCGAGACTTATCCAGTTCTGAGCATCATTGCCAACGCGTGGACATTGCCTGACCTAAAACGTGGCCAACGCCTACCCAAATACAACCCTGCGAACAGGCGAAAATTTTGTGACGATGACTGGACCTATCTTTGCGATTTCATCATAAGCGCTCTCCAAAGACATCACCTCGGCGGGCTGGCACGCTGGGTTACAGAGCGCCGAGAGCCCAGCAGTCGACGCCCAAGAAAAACCGACCAAGACGGACTCGATGCCTGTATCTGTCTTTTAACTGCGCTCGACCTTGCTGACGGACAACCTGGACTGATGGTGGGAGATATCCACTCCGGCTATATCATCGTTCCCGACAACGCAAACCTTCGGAAAGAACTGATCGAGCGTTGTAACAAGACGCAACGTGTATCTTCAGAGTGGATCAGAACTTTCCGCATCGGCACTGACATGGACGATCAATGATCGGCCTGATGCCAAGTCTGCGTTTCCTCTGCTGACACCGTATGCGGGAACTTCAACGATCAAAACGACCAAAGAGGCCCTGGAGCCGACTGAGCGCTTTCAGGAAGTAATCACCATTGGGATTCCTTCAGGCACAGGCAACACGCAATCATCTTAAATCTACAGCAAGGTTCGGTAATGGCGTTTTTCTGCTTCAGAAGCAGCAATGATCCTGTAATCCATACCACTCGCCACAGCGACCTGCCGCGCAAACTCCTTTTTGGCCTGGACTACCGGGTCATCCATCTGGTAATCGGCCTTCACCTCGACAATGACGTACTTGTCCAGACCATCCTCTTCAGTCAGAAACAGAAAATCTGGGTAGTAGCTGCGTACCGTATGCGATTCCGGATCAATGTACTGGATGTAAAAATCCGACTGGCCATGGGTCAGCATCCCCGTGAAATAGACCTTTTTGACCTTGCCCTCATACAGCAAATCCCAGAACAAGGTTTTCTCAGGGTTTGAATCAAAGCAGTAGGCATCGAGGTGAAAAGTCTTGTCCTTGTATGCCTGAATCGCTGGGTCGGATTTCCGGACGATCATGTTCTTCTTGGCCGTAACCTCATAGTAGCCTTGGTCAATTGGCGGCAGCTTAATCAGCTCGATCTCATGCTCTTCGGTTTTTTCCTTGGCGGTGAGGTCATACAAGGCTGCGAACAAGTTAGGAATAACCACGTCGTAAAGCAGTTCGTTAAATTCGTTCACACATATGAGAATTTCGTCGAGCCCCTCGGACGTGTTCGCCAGGACATCTTCGATCTCGAGTGGGCTACGGTTCAGATAGCGAGCTATCTCGGCCACCAAACTCAGGCTGCTGAATGTGATCTTTTGCCGATGATCGGTGATGTCGATGGTTTGTGACGGTGCTGAGCGGGTGGCATCAACAGTGTTCAGCCCTTCCTGTACCGTGTGGATGATGTGGTAGCCCTTAGTTTGCTCATGCCATTTTTCCTTCTCGGCACGGTAGAGCCCGACCGAGAAACCAGGCTTGATTAGTTTTTCGTGTAAGTCGTAGGATTTACGGATTCGTTTCAGTTTGATCTTTACGGGCGGTTCGGTGACGCGAATCCGGACGTTTTCCCGATCACTGGCCGTCTTTTGAAGCTCGTCGGCACTGATGCGGAAGTTCTGTTGCAGTTCCTCATTCAAGATTTGCAGATTGTCATCGGTCAGATAGACCTGACCGGTGTGCTGAATATCGCCCACTGCCCGGAGGCATCGCATAGTGGCTTGCAGCACAAAAACTTTGGATTTCGGTTCCCGGTAGAGGGCAACGCCGAAAAGCGAACGGCAATTCCAACCCTCCCTACCCTTGTTCACCAGCAAGACAAACTGCTTGTCGGAATCAACGCTATCGAGACGGTTGAATTCCCGAATGTCGTCATTCGTGGTCAGCTTGTCATCACCAACGTTGACCAGAATGCGTGAGGCAGGAATTCCGCGTTTCGCCAACTCATTTTCAACCAGGGGTTTCAGCTCTTCGCGAATCTCTTCAATCGTTGTCCCGAAGAAGGCGAGCTTGGGCGACATGCCTTCCGGTCTGATTCCCTCGGTCGCTTTCAAAAAGTCATCAATTACGATGCTGACAAACTCATCGCTCTTGGTGTTCTGGTAACCGTGCAATTGCACTTTCTTGAGGTAACGCTTGTCGATTGCCTCTTGCAGCCCATAACCGTAGACCACTTCCGGCAAAACCTCCCTGCCTACATATGGGGTGCCGGTGTAATTGAAGCAGGCAACCACGCGAGTCCCGGAGCGCTCCAGGCTTGAAGCCAGGATATCGATGGTGGTGCGTAAGCTGGTATCGGTCTCCTTGGCGCCAAGTCCCATGTCCTTGGCCAAGGCCTTGCCAAACGCGTGGTGGGCTTCATCGACATAGATTCCCAACTGCTCAAGACGTGTCAGCTTTTCGAACCGCTGATTAGTCGTCAGATCAGCCTCATCTTCAGGTTGATCGAGCTCCAACAGATCAGCCATTTCCGCATAGACGCTGCCCGCCTGGTAGGTTGGCTTGGTTGCTGCAAAGAGCTTGTCTGTAGCGGTCGCCGATTTGTTCTGCCGCTTCAAAATAATCTTCTGGGTGTTGCTAACGATGATGTTGAACCGCGACTTATCAAGCGTATCCAGCGACGTTCCAGCCTCTTCCAAATAGAAGAAACGAATATTGGAACGGATGAAATTGACGTACTCGGGAGGGACTACCTTGCTGATATCCAGCGACTGGATTTCCTTGAGAGACTGAAGAACCGTTTTGTCGGGCGCAAAGACGAGCGCGTTGTGGCAGTAACGGGGATCTTTGTCGTGTTTATTGCCCAGCAAGAACTCATAAAAAATGCACGTTGCCATGAGGATGGTTTTACCCGTCCCCATGGTGAGTGCATAGATGTAGTTGGGATAGACACGCGCATTCTTCCGCATCTTGGCGAAGACGGCGGAGTATTGTTTTTCCGTGATGCTGTCGAAGAGATCGCCTGCCCCGCCTTCCTTGCGCCCGGAAAACTTGCCAGTCTTGGAGAACCAGGCTTTGAAGATGTCGTGTACGTGCTCATTCCCCATGTACTCCTTGAGGAAGACATACATTTCCAGGGCTTCAAACTGCGGCTGTCTCAGGAAGGCTTTCGGATTCTGCTCTGGGTTGTTGAAGTCCAGAATCTTCTTCGTCAGATCCTTGTAGTGCTGACGAATGGCACCCCGTTTATCCTTGTAGAAAAGCCAAAGGTAGTGAAAAAAAGCAAAGTCGAGGCTGGCATCGACAGCAGCTGCAGCCTTAGCCATTGTGAACCTCAATCTCCAGGGACTCGGATAGGAGGTCAGTGATCTTCACCCGAATCGTCCCCGCATCAGGAGGCATCGGGTAGGTACCGGCGACGAATTCGTTTTTGGCCGGAATATCGACGACCACCGGTTGGAGAACCGCCCCATCGTAGTTCCAATCAACCATGACCGACTCAACGAGTTCTCGCCATTCGGTGACTGTCTCTTTTTGAAGGGACAGCTTCTGGAGAAGGTTCATCGGATAGAAACGCTCAATTACCAGCTTTCCATCCTTGATGACGACCTTCGCTTCCGATTCGCGCTTGAATTCGAGCTTCGATTTGTCACGCAAGATGTCGACTATCTCGATATCCAGCTTGAAACCGCATTCCTTCTGGAGATGTGCCTTCAGGTCGGGCTCATGGCCCATGCAAACGAGGAGAATTTTTTCAACGGCACGGGAAGGATTCTCTTGTTGGCGCTTCTCGAAGGTCTTGTAGTCGAATCCAGCAATAAGTTCGGATAGGTCAGCACGTGTGGCGATCCGATTGACTGGCATGATCTTGACCAAGCGACCGTCTTTTTCGCCATCATAGACGGAGTTCGATTCAAGTCTCTGAATCTCAAGAGCTTCAATTAAGAGATCCCGAGCCTCGACTGGATTGCGGAACAAGTCGTAATTGTTAACGTTATAGACTTCAACTCCAGTGAATTGCTTGAATTGGGTGTCAAGATTTTTCTGGCGAAGATCATTGGCTACCTTGATCAGACGTTTGGTGGCGGTCTGGATCGCACCTAAGTTGATATCTGCACCGATGAAACGCCGTCCAAGTTTCATTGCTACGGCCTGAGTAGTCCCGGAGCCCATGAAGCAGTCAAACACAATATGTCCTGGATTTGAGCTTGCCAAAAGGATTCTCTCAAGCAACTCTTCCGGTTTCTGTGTCGGATAGCCTGTTCTCTCTTTCGCAGCCTGATTGACCGGATTGATATTCCACCAATCAAGAGGAAGGCTCCCATCTTTCAGATAGTGCCTAAATACAAGCTCTGGGTGAGTAAGCTCCCACTCGGGACTTACGTCACGATGCCATTGAATTGGACTCCCTTGTACATTTTTGCCGAACAACCGATATCGCCCCTTCCCATCCTCATACCTGTATTTTTTTACATTCTCTTCTGTATGTGCCCTCAAAACTGCTTCATAGTTAAATGTCCATTCGTCGGACTTCTTGAAAAATAGAATCGTATCGTGCTTAGTGTTCCAATATTTCTTACTGTTTGCGGCATCTGAGTAACACCAAATAACATCATTCAGAAAGTTTTCCTGACCAAAAACTTCTTCCATCATGCAGCGCAGATGGTGAGACTTGTGTGAGTCACAATGCAGATAAATGCTGCCGCTCTTCGAAAGAAGCTCCCTCATCAAAATCAGTCTTTCGTACATGAATTGTAGGTACTCATCGTTTGACCACAAATCCATGTATTGCTTTTCTTCAAACGCGGCCTGATCTGATGTCGTAGCCTGCCCTCCGACTTGAACCTTTTTTTTGTATTCAACTCCAGAGTCAAATGGCGGATCAACATAAATAAGATCAACTTTGCCTCGGAAATCTCGCAATAGATGACTCATCACCTGAAGGTTGTCGCCCCAGAAAATCTTGTTTCTCCAGCCATCAACCTCAGTGCCGTACTCTTCCTTCTTCTGCGCCGGAAAATACTGCGTTGAGGTGAAGGGCCGCTTACCCCGCCAGTTGAGCATCGGGTAGCCCTTGATTGGCTCGAACTGGTAACCCTCAACCTGGGTGGTATCGCTCTCGTCCTTGAGTTCCAGTGACTCTTGCTTCATTACGCTCACGTCCTAAAAGTCCAGTTTTTGTTGTCGCAATAGCCACGCATATCGCACTCCACGCACATCTTGGTGGGGCGGCAGGTCATGCTGTAATCCTTGCGTTCAATCCGATCCACAATGTCATCAAATTCCTTGATCGTCTTGGCAATCGTCCGGTCATCCTTCTCGAAGGTAATCGTGGGGACGCCGTCTTCAACCCCGGTGTAGTAAAGATGCATCCGGCTCACTTTTTGGCCAGTGCGCTGCTCCACCAAGTGGGCATAGACCTCAAGTTGGTGCTGATACTGCCGGAGGCGATCCTTGTCCTTCTCCATGTCGGGCTTTTTTTCCGACTTGAAGTCGACAATCTCGACGGTATCGTTTTCCCCTCGGATAAGGTCGACACTACCCTTTAGGATGTAGTGATCTTTTACCAGCGAAATTTCGACCTCAGCCTCCCGGATCCGGTCCCAATTTCCTTTTTCCCGTTCGAAGTAACGCATGATATGCCCGAGTGCAGCCCGCTGCGAGCTCGGCGCTAGATAGACGCGCTCCCGCTTGGACAACAAGGTGTAGTTGGTGCTGAACCACGACTCGATTTGCTCTGGCGTAACCTTCTTTTCTTCGCCGCGAAGTACAGTCTTGTGGATGTCTTCAATCGTCTGGTGAACCAGCGTTCCGAACAGCATCGGTGATACGCGGATCGGGGAAAACTCCAGTTCCTTGAAGAAGCGATATTGCTCCGAACAATTCTCGTAGAGCGTGATGTGCGAAGTAAAGGAGTATTCCCGTTTGAGATTGATCTCCTTGACCAGCTCAAAGGTCATTTCTTCGGGACGGAATCGGGCATCCTTCCAGGTTGGCAAGCCATGGTAATACTCGTCGAAATACTTTGATGGTGTCTTCCCCCGGCCTTCCTTTTCCTGGCAGGTCAGCACCAGAAGGTTCTGGGCACGTGAGAAAGCCGTATAAAACAGACGTCGAAAATCGAAAAGCTTGGTGTGCTCAAGTGGCTCGAAAGGCGGTTTGGACAGATAGCCACTTTCGAGAATTTCATCAAGTTTTGTGAACTGTTTGCGGGGTACCGCCTCCAGGCTACCGACCATCACCACCGGAAATTCAAGGCCTTTGGATTGGTGTACGGTGAGGAATGATATGCAGCCGCTCGGAGCATATTCGGCATCATCCTCGTACTCATTGATGCCACCCTGCTGCAAGAAGCGGAAGAACTGGTTGAATAGCTGCTGAATGTTCCGGTCGAGATACTCGGGATTAAGCACGCTGACATGGTGCAGGTACTCGAACTTTGATAACAGCGATGAGAACATGGCCAGATTGCGTGCTGCCCGGCCTTTGTCCACGCCCGCCATCGCTTCTTCGCTCAGGTAGCGACTGAATATCGGAAACCGTAGCAGGTCGTAGAAGAGCCCTGAAAAGGCATAGTCCGCGTTTTGGGTTAGGTGGAAGTGACGTTTGGCAGCCGTCCTCATCCAGGCGAGTAGCGCTGCGTTCTCTGATTTTTTAAGTTCGGTGATAAGCAGAGGCAAACAGTCCTGATCGTAGTACTTCCAGATTTCGAGTTCGAAGTCGCCCTTGCCTTTGCGTACCTCGGGAAATTGCGGAAATAGAAAGATCAGCGCCCCGATCATCAGGCGAATCTCTTCCCGCATGAAATACATGTCGGAGCGCGGCGAGTAGACTGGAATTCCGTTGCGCTCCAAGTGTTCAGCCAAACCGACGACACGCTCATGGCGTACCGAACGGAATAGGAAAGCCACCTGATTCCAGTCTGATAGCTGACCACTGTCGTTTAGTCGATACAGGAAGGCCAATACCTCATCGTTCCAATGCTTAGCCTCATTGCCAGAGACACGGATAACAGCGGGAACAGTTGGAAACGCCTCGTCACGAGGTTCGATCTGCTTATCGAAACGGAACTTCTTATCTCCAACCTGCCATTGCTGACCCTGCATCCATCGGTTGTAGAACTCGATGATGTCAGGATGCGAGCGGTAATTCGTTGTAAGTTTGACCTGCTTACACGACCCATGATCGAACTGCATGGGGAATTCAAGGATGTTGCGGATGGTTGCGCCACGGAAGCGATATAGGCCCTGGTCATCGTCGCCTACAACGCACAGGTTCTGTTTTTCATTCAGGAGACAACGAAGAATTCGCTCCTGGATGGTATTGGTATCCTGATACTCATCGACCATCAGGTAAGTCAGTTGGGCTCTAACGGCTAACAGAACGCCAAGGTTATTCTCCAGCAGATGCAACGCCTCTAGCTGAATGGTAGAAAAATCCAGCGCATTTGCTTCGTCGAGTTGCCGCTGATAGAGGTTGTAGCAGGCGGCCAGTGTTCGGACCTCTGGATCAGCTGCGCCTTCCAAGGCCTTCGGATCCAGTGCCTCTTCCGTGACCTTATTCAGCCATTTCAAAAGTTCCTGTGACTGGCTCCAGCGAGATGCCTCCTTACCCATCACTAATTCACTATCGGCAATTGCCCGATAATCGTTCAAACGCTGGTAGAGAAAATATTGCTGATCGAACTGATCCATCACCGTGTAGTTTCGCTTAAGGCGCGTGAATTCTCGGTGTTCGTCCAAAAGGCGAAGGCAGATTGAATGGAATGTCCCCACATACATCTCGTTCAAGTTGAACTTGATGCCAAGCGAGTTAAGTCGATTCGAGATGCGTGTGGTGAGTTCTCGTGCCGCCTTATCGGTAAATGTCACGACAAACAAGGACTCAGGGGCAGTGCCGTGGTTCTGAATCAAATGAACGATTCTCTCGACCAGCGTAAAGGTTTTTCCCGAGCCTGGACCGGCGATGATGAGCACTGGCCCCTCTGTCGTCTCGATTGCAATTTGTTGAGCTTTATTGGCCGATGTCGAGAAAGAAGGCATGTTCGGGATACCTGGTGATTTTGTCATTTTTGTGCCAGCTGCCAGATTCAAGTCGACACCGCACCAAATTGGTCATTATGCCCTGTGGTTACGGCAAAAAGAACCCTGCCCAAAGGCAGAGTTCTTGGTTTAAAAGCAACGAGCCAGCCACAAACTTACCTGCCCGGGAACCCAACTTCCGAAGATCACCCGAAGCATCCAGGAAATAGTTGATCGCCGCTGAGCTTACCCAATATCGCGTCCTGTTCTTTGATCAGAAAATTATCTGTCCTAACAACCGCTGATGAACAAAGTTCCTGACTTCCTATCCCTGGCGAGGGCGCAAGGCGATCACGGCATAATCTATATTCGGGTGCAAGACAAATTCATTACATGCCGCACATCACGCCGAAAATTCAAAAAAGCTCGTCGGTCTCCCGGTGTACAAGGAACCGTAAGGGCCACGCGTCCGGTCGGCGGCATCAGACATCCATGTTTACGCCTTCGCTCATAGAGCCACCCTTCCCTGACTAGGCGCCTGACCAGCACCTCGATTTCTTTGTCAGCACTGTATTTCATGCTTGTGCATTCCCTGGCGTTTGGGAATAACGCGAGGTGAATTTGAGAACTGACATGCCAGTGTGCGAGTAGGCTCCGGCCACTCCTACTTCCAAGATGGGCGAACTATAGACATAGCCCTTCTTACCCAACGAGTTCTGGAAAAATCGGCCATGCGGATCGATCATCAGATACGACTCGGCCATGTCCGTATTGTCCTCAACGCACATGATTTTCCTGTGCGACTGGTGCCGGCGCACAAAATGCTGAAACTCCTGCTCTGTTACTGCCAGTTCGTCGGTCACTGACGGCAGCATCCGCAGAACCTTCCATTTAACCGGCGCCAAACTGGCGACGAGATCACTCAAGTCCTGATGCCAATTCAGCGCATTGACGACCGTGTTGATCTTTACCTTGAGCCCCACGTTGATGCTTTTTGCCCGGATGATTGCTGAACCTAATTCAGTTGTTGTTGGCACATCAAACCGCCGATCGATACGTCCAATTGCAGCATTGGTTTGCTCGTTGGCGCTATCGAGGCTGACACCCAGCACTGATAAAAGGGGCGCCATTTCCTCGGCCAGAGCACCATCCATCCGGCTACCATTGGTGATGATCGAAACAGTAAAGCCGATCTGACGGGCCACCTTGATCACTTCAATTACTTTCTGTTGATAGAGAAGCGGTTCGCCACCAGCCAGGTTTAAGCGAAGAGAATCCCAAGTCATCTCTTTGCGTAGCGGGTTACTAACGTTCTCCGGCCTGAAGTAGTCATAGATACCTGACAACATGTTCCAAGTACCCTGGCGATCATGGATCAGCTCCCTTCCCATGTCGTCTGCCTGCCATTTCGCATAGCAATAGCGGCACGAGTAATTGCAAGCTTCTGTAATATGCCAATTGATAACCAGTTCGCGGTTTTGGGTAGTGCTATTGGAGGGCATTTTTTGCTCCTGTTGATGACGGGCCTCCAATGTCCCAAATGCCCACTGAGCAAGAAATGAAACTCCGTGTACCCCCTCCTCTTTGAATGGATTGCTGCGGATCCAATGAACTCCTTGCCCAACATAAATTGGGGGGTACGGGATGTTTCATAGTAGATCCCGGTGCTATCCATCAATATTCTGTTTCGTCTAATTCCTTCAATTAATGATCATGGCCACCATCCCCTCTTTTGAGCGCCTGCTGTTGGAAGTACATCAAAGCCTGGAACTAGAGCGCAATCAGGGCACATTCAAAAAAGATTTTGCTGACCTCGGCCTGGAAACGAAGAATCACCAGAAGAAACTGGAAGAAATGCTCGACGCCATCTTCCGCGCCCTCGACATGGATCAGGCAGCGTGTCGGGACGCGTTGGGGAACCTCATCGAGTGGTCGGTGTTTCATAAAGCACTTGAACTTCACACCTGGACATCGAACGCGGATCAGCGACAAATAGTCTGGCATCTGCTTGGATATTCTTACGTCCCAGGCCTGGCTCGGAGAATCGCCTTTTGGAACCTTGAGGGTGCCTTTGATAAAGGCATGCCCGGTGGCGAGTTCTGGTTTCTGCCGCACATCAACGAAGCCACTCACAACCTCCAGTTGCCGGTGCCGAGTGTCGTCAAATGGCTGTTGGATTTATTGGGCTTACCGATGGATCAGGCCAAGAATGGCTTGGGTGGCAAGCGCCAAAACGAAGACCAGGACTCCATCGAAAGGAGCCTGTACAACTGGCTGGACGGCAAAGTTCCCCGAACCGCTTCAATTAAAGATTACTTCCCAGATGGTGCTGAATTGGAGTTCAAGGGGACGTTTGAACTTCCCTTAGACTTGTCCGAGGAAACGAGATTTGAAGCCGCCCTTGCCTTTCTTCACCGGAAGCAACTGGATGCCGAAAATCTGCGTAACCAGATACCGATGACGCAACCTGGTCGCTTGGAGGCGATCATCGATGGGAGCGCACCGGACGATGAAAAACAGGACTTCGTAGACCTGCTGTTGGTGCGTTATGCCAAGCCGAGCATGCGTCTGATTCGGCAACGTTTGCTGGCTGCCCGCATGGTGCAGGATGGCTACCGTCGACTACTCAAGTTCCTCTGCCCCGATGTGTCCGAGACGTGCACTGACCCAGCGAAAAACAAAGTCATGCAATTGCTCGGAATCTTTGGCAGGGTCTACAACCTGTCGATCGGTGCCTGGAAAGATAGCAATAACAGAACGCAGGAAGATGCACTCTTCGAAAGTCGGATGATGATGTGGGAGCAAGAAGAAATTCTCTTGAGCATTCTCCCCTCTGGGCAAACCACCGCGTACCAGGAGCTGGCAGCAAAACTCACCCGCCGCTTCGCCAAAATCCAGCCCGACACACCGTTGGAGGATTGGGCCCCGGTGGATGATCAATCGCTCCGCCAGTTCTTCAGCCAAAAGATGGAGCGGCTTCAGGAAGAGTGCGAAGCTGACGATCGCCGGCAAAAGCTTGTCGAGCGCATCCATCTTGGTTCACCATGGCGCGCCCTTCAAGCCGAAAATGACTACTGGGTGGTCAGCCAAGTGGCGCCGAGTCTCAAGTTATCAACCAAGGTGCGTAATATGGCTATCGCCCGCATGCGAGAACTGGCAACTACGCCAAGCCAAGTCCTTGGCGCGATATGCATAGAGCTCGACTCCTTGTTGAACTGCCCAGCCAAGCAGCGCCCGAAGGATGTTGAACAGTTGGTTACCCACCTGTTGGATGTAGCAAAAAAGAATCCTAGTTTTGACGAATGGAAGGCCCCTCTGCTGCAATACGAAGCGAAGCACCATCTGGCATGCAATGAATTCAAGGCTGCGGAAACACTCTTCGCCCAAGCCTTGAAGGCATGTTCTGAGCGAAACTTCGGTCCGGCGAGAGGTGAAATCGCGAGGGATGCGTTTGCTACTGCAGTCGCAGATCAGCGACTAATCCCCGGGAACCATGAGAAGTATTTCCGCAACATGCGGGACTACGGCATTTTCGAGAATATTCTTCCTTCACTGGAGGATGCTGCTTTGGAAGTCAGCAAGTATTTTTGGGAAGACCTCTACAAACCCTACCCCAACGTCGAAAACAAGAAACCGCTTGCTGCCTCTCAAGCTGAGCTCTATGTAAAAGAGACCATACCTCTGATCTTTGAGGGAAACTGGGAGGGCTTGGCGTGCTGGTTGCGGGACCACGCCAAGGTTTTCCGGAAGCATCGGCTAAGTGAAGTCAGGGGGGACACCGTTTTGATGTCCTGGCTAAAGATGCGAAATACGTTCGTGGAAAAGCTACCCTTCATGAAAGCATCGGCACCCGCTCACTTGGAAGGCGAATTGCGGAAGGTTGAATTGCATCTGGAAAATTGGCGCAGCGCGATGGCTTTGCTGGTCAAGGCTTGGCCAGAACAAGTGAATATTCCGGACTTCAAGGGTCAAACTCCGCTAATGTTGGCGGCCGATGCTGACGACGATGTACTACTCAAGGCTTTCTTGGCTGCCGGGGCAGACGTTAACGCTCAGGATTACAAGGGACGGACCCCGTTGCACGCGGCGGTAACCGGCCGTTCGGAAATGTGCGTTGCGGCACTGCTGGAACTGGCGCCTAATACGAAAAAAGTCGCCCACGGAGATCAAACGGCGCTGCACACCGCTGTCCGTATGGCTCACCTTGACTCTATTCGGCTCTTGCTTTCATATGAACCTACCCTGGCGACACGGAAAAACATGCAAGGCCAATCCCCCTTGGAATTGGCACAGGCCATTCTGGCCGACCTTCAAAGGTTTGGGGAAATAATGGCTACCGAGCGCCGATATGCTCCCTCAAGAGAGGAGGTCGAGGCGGTGATCGAAAACCTGAAAGCGATCCCAACGCTGCACTGAGCTCGAAGCTCGGGGGGCAATGTTGTTTAGCAAGATTCAACCCTATGGCAGCGGGCATGGTTATTATGCTGATTGCGTTCGAACTATCCCGCTCGTTTGCTGATTTTTGCACAGCACACTTCGCCAAACACCCGATTCACAAATAAAAAAGAAAAACCACCACTCCCCGGACCTCTTCCGAGGTCCAAGGTGGTGGTCAGTTATGCCGCATTCCAGGCCACGCCAAGCCGACGTCCACGTTCCCGCTGCGCCCGTCCATAAGCCCGCACCGCAAATACCGACCCCACCCCAGCCACAAACACCAAGGCATACGAGAGCAGGGTTTCAAGGGGAGAAGTCGTGACCATCACCTTCTCCTCACGGCAAGTCCGGCGCGGCTAGCACCACCGGCGCCGTCTGTCTGACCCGCTGCTCCAGCTTGTCATGCAGCGATGGCCTGCACGTCGCTTCCGGCACCGTTTCGCTCGTCGGCGCCATGCCGGTTTCAGACCCGCCCGTGACTTCCGGAAAGAATTCCTCAACCACGTCCCCGCCCTCCTCCTCGGACTCTTCGAACGCCCCGTTGCCCAGTCCCTCCCGGGCTGCTGCATCAAGCGCAGCCTGATCGAAACCGGCCGCCTGACGCTGGGCATCTAGATTGCGCGCATCGGCCAATGCCTCCTCCAAGGTCACCGTGGCGCGCGTAGTGAGATCGACAAAGTAAATCGGTGCCCCATGGCTTTGCCGTGTCGACTTGCCACGCAAGCGCAGTTCCAGCGGCAAACAAGCAAGCCGGTTGCCGGAAATTGCCTGGAAATACTGCAGCCGCGCACTCAGCGTCCGGATGCTGTTGAACCCGGTCGTCCGAAAGATGAAGCTGCCCAAGGGATCCTCATCGCCAATGGCCATGTTGAGTCGCCCATAGGGCTTGCACGCCCCGCCCTTGGCCAGGACACAGCCATCGGGCGAAGGACACGGCAAGGACTTGATCCCCTCCTCCGACTGGCGCTTGCTCGTCTCGCCATTGCCGACACAGAGCGGCCGGCCGGTATTACGGTCGAACAGACTGTATTCCGCCCTAAAGTTCAGGTCGGGATCGTTGAACAGCAGGCGGATCGGAATACTGCGGATCTTCCCGCCCTGTGCCTTGCGGATGCCCTCGTCGAAGGGATGCGGCAGCCAGCCGTCCTTGCCTTGAATCTGGGTCGTGATGGTGAACTGGTCATCCTTCTCGGGCAGTCGTTTGCCGTTCTTCTCGATGACCTTGCCAATGGAAATCCGCCCGAGTACCGGCGGGGTGATGGCCAAGCCTTTGAGCATGTTTTGCTCCTTCAATTGAAATAGCCGAACCCCGCTCCGCCAGACTTGCTGTCCTGGCGGGCGGGATGCGGGGAATGGTTAAAGATAAAATCAGGCGATGAGGAAGCGCCGGCTGCCCGGTTTGCTGATCCGGTAACGTTGCGCCAAATCAGGCTGATCCTTGAGCAAGGTCGTCACATCAAGACCGCTGCTGTCCTTGGCCTTCTTCCAGGTCACACTGCCCGTTTCGAAGAGGGCCTTGCTGGCATCCCCCATGGCTTGCTGGATCGTCTGCTTGAATTGCGCTTCGAGCCTCGTGAACCCGTCGAGGGTTTGCCGGACACTGAGCAGATCGGCGAAGGCTGCCGACAGGGTGCGATCCTGGGAGAAATCCACCGTGTGCCCCTGGTCTTCCGGGTAGAGACAGCGCAGTGCCAGCTCAGCGGATTCCGAACCATCGACCGGTGGCGGCGTGTCGGATTCCACGTAGTCCCAGAACTGTTTCTCCAAGTGCACCAGACGCGCGATCAAGGCTTCGTCCCGTTCAATGCGGTGGATCTCCAGATGCTGGCCGCCGAGCAACACGGCGACATCGGCCGCTGCCTTGCCGGTCACCGCGAGCTGGTGCTGCACCTGCAACTGCACGTACTCCGGTACGCCTTCCTTCCACAGGCGGGCGCCATTGATCCCGGCGGTTTTGCACTCCAGTATCTGGACCTCGCCGGTGCCGGTAACTTCCCGATCGATATTGGCCAGCATCCAGGCCTTGTCGGGATCGGGATGCTGAAGCACAGCGTTGATCCGCCGAACCCGGTGGCCGGTGCGCTTGGTGTAGTGGGCAGCGACGATGGGTTCGAGAAGGTTGCCCCAATAGGCTGGGCTCTCTTCATCCTGCGGATCGGTCTTGGGCAGGTTGCCGTCACGACCGGTCTTCTCCAACCAAAGCTCCAACTGGGATTTGTACGGATTCAGCCCGACCGCAGCGGCGGCATCGGAACTGCCAATGCCCTGCTTCCTGACGGCCAGCCATTCTTCGCGGGGAAGTGCCTTGGTGGCGACGAGACGCAGGGCGGGTTTGGCTTTCTCCCGGGGTACACGTAATGCGGGATTGTTCATATTCACTCCTGGAAATGAAGACGCCCGGCCAGACGAAGCTGCACCGGGCGTGGATTGGATCGCAGGGAATTCAGGCGGCGAGCTTCAACGCTTCCTGATAGGCCTTGCCCTTGATGGCCGCCCCTTGGCCGAACCAGGCTGAATCCAGGCGATAGTCCTGGCTCCTGGCACGACGTTCGTGGTCGACAAACTGGGTCACGGCATTGAGCAGCCCCCAGGCGGTGCCATTGGCTGATGACAGATCGGCACCCATGCCGCCACCTGAGTACAGCGCGTAAACGTTCTGCAGGGCTTTCTGGTTGGGCTGGTCAGCCAAGGGCAACTCGGGGTCACCAAGGACGTTGACGATCAGGTTCATTGCTTCGAACTTGTGGATCGGCCGCTCAGCGAGTCGTCGCATGTTGCCGACGAAGCGTTCCCAGTGGCTCAGTCCAATGCCGAGTTCCTGCTTGACCAGTTGCGGGTCAAACTTTCGGCTATGTGGCACCTTCACCGCACCGGATGAATCGCCAACGGCCATTTGCAGGGTGTTGTTGCAGACCACCCGGATCGAGGTGAACTGGGCGGTGGTACACAATGTGCCGTCGCAACTGGTGGCCAGCAGCAAGTAGGCAGCGACCTTGTCGCCGCCCCGCAGCATCGTTTCCTGACCGGTCTTGGCCAGTGCCCACAGCTTCCTGCCTTCCTTGAGCACACCGGCAGTTTCCAGTTCGAAACCGCCGGCTTCGGTGAGGTCGCGGTAGAACTCCAGGACTTCGTGGGGTTGCACGACCTGGTAGCGCTTGGAGACGACCGAGAGCGGTGCATGGGTGTCAGAACGAAAGAGCACCTTGTTGTCGGTGTGGGCCTTGACGTGCAGGCCACCGTCAGCAGCGATGTTGAACAGAACCGGGGTTTCGTTGATCTGCCAGTCCATGCCGGCTTGTCGTTGCCAGACTTCAAGGGGTTGATTGGGTTGCAGGCGATTGCCGAGGCCGTGCCAGGGTTCGGCGTTGGCGTAAGCCATGGTTTGCACTTGGTGTGCCATGAGGGATTTCCTTTCAGGAAACTAGGCGTGCGAAATCCTCCCGAGAGATCGGGATCGTTGCGTGCACACGAATTGGATTGAGGGGGAGAAGGCCTTCCGCGAACGGGAAGGGAAAGTGCCAGCTACTTAGACTTGGGCTTGCTGGGTTTCGGCAGCGGGTGCTTCAGATGCGGCAGTAGGGGCTTCGGGTGTGGCTGCTGGCGTGCTGACCGAAACGGTGATGGGCGGCAGCGGATCGACACAATCGGCGCTGAAGCTGTAACCGCAGTCGAGACATTGAAGATTTTCGAGGAGACGATCATCGATGGCGGCACCGACACGGGCACCTGCCAGGCCGCCGGTGGCACCGCCGACCAGGCCACCGATCAGGGCGCCGGCAAAGGCACCGACACCGCGACCGACAGGGCCGGCCAGGGAGCCGATGACGGAACCGATCTCGGCGCCGGTGACGGCACCGGCGGCACCGCTGGCCGCGCCACCGACGGTACCGACGAAGGTGCAGGTCTTCTTGGCCAGGTCTTTGGCGATGATGCGTTGGGAACGGCAGAGGGGGCAATTGAGGCTCATGGAATACTCCTTGGGAAAGTTGAGACGACAACAAAAAATCCGCCAGCGATGCCTGATGGGAGGCATGGCTGGCGGATGGGCGGGGAACGAACTGCGAGGTTTTGCTCGGTGACCTCGCTCAGTGGGAAGCTGAGCCAAAGCACGCCGGGAGGTTGACTGTGCAAATGAGTCACTCTGCCCTCATGGCATCCAAGTCACTGATATAGGACCAACGGAATCTGGAATCGAAGATATCGCCCTGGCACTGCGGTGGCCGGTAGACTGGCGGCCCGGCTTCATGAGAACGCCTTCCGGGCATTTTTTAGGAGACCCGATACGCAATGGAAGCACTCATCAATCATTGAGAGGTCTTAGTCATGCATATCGAACATCCGCGGTCAGACGCTTACGCCGTGCAACCACTTTCTGGCAGTATGCTCAATCCGCCCCTCCCCTACTCGAGACCTCAGAAAGGCGACAAATGAATCAACTGAAGCTGACCTATTTCGACTTTTCCGGCGGACGGGCAGAGCCAGCCCGGCTCGCCATGCATATCGGGGGAATTCCGTTTGAGGACTATCGTTTTGCGCCGAGCGATTTTGCTGAAATGCGAAAGTCGACACCGCTGAATCAGGTGCCAACTCTTCACGTCAATGATGTGCAGATCACGCAAAGTGACGCGATTACGCGCTACGTTGGGAAACTGGCTGGGCTGTATCCCGAAGATGCTTTCCAGGCCTTGTTGTGCGATGAAGCGTTGGGTGCGCTGGAAGACATCAATATCAAGATTGGAGCAAGCTTTGGGCTGAAAGGCGACGATCTGAAAATTGCTCGCGGTGCCCTGGCGACCGGCGCATTGCCCAAGTATTTGCAATGGCTCCAGCATCAACTGGAAAACCACGGAGGAGAGTTTCTTGCGGACCATCGCCTGACCATTGCCGACCTCAAGGCCTTCGTTATCCTGCGTTGGCTGAGTTCCGGGAAACTGGATTACATCCCAAGCGAATTGGTTGCTACAGCGGCGCCTAAACTCAAAGACTATATGAGTCGTATCGCCCAAATTCCTGCCATCGCACAGTACTATGCAGATCGCAGATAATCGAGAGGCAAAGACCGATCTACAGTGGTTGGATTGAGCGTCGGTTGTTTGAATAAGTTGTCACGGGCGACAGTCAGCCGTTGCTGTCCCAGAAAATATAAGTGCACCAACGGCAGCAAACTCATCAGACACCGGCCGCTCGGCCTTGTAATTGATCGGCCCGCTCATCGGCCAAAGCGGTCATTTCGCTTATGGGGAATGATTGGCAGCAACGTTACCTAAACCTGCCGCACGGAACTCAAGCAAATATTCTAAGTGTGCGCAGTCTCGGTCGAGTACGTTCATACAAGACCTGCCCCTGTTGCTTGGATTTATAATGGACTATTCCCTGTAAGATGACATAGATATAAGTCGAGGGCGAACTAAATGGCGACATCGAAGCGCAGCGGATCCTCCCGTTCGAAAAGTCGAAGAACTGAGGTACCGGGTCAAGCATTGGGCTATGCTCTCCAGTACACGCGAATGACGCAACTCCTTTTGGAAGCACCCGTCGGAAGCTTTTGCAGTATGGAGTACCTCGACGATGTGGCTCAGCAGCACGCAGACAAGGGTACGCGCCTGATCCAGAGCAAGAGTGCACTGACGGCCAATCCAGTCGCCGATCGCGCCAAGTCGCTGTGGAAAACACTGTCCAATTGGACGTCGTTGGCGACAGATTCCGATTACGACCTGGAGAAAACGGTCTTCGAGATCTATGTCTCCCGTCCGGTCAGCGGCCAACTCGTTGAGGCATTCGCCAATGCCCGTACGCCGGAGGAAGCGCGGGTAGCCATTGCGCAAGCGCGCGATACGTTGTGGGGACAGTCGCCGGACTTCGCGTTAAAAAGCACTGTGGCTGATGAGATCGCTCCGTATCTGGAGCGCGTGTTCAATGCAGACCCAGCCTGCCTGGAGCGGATCATCTGCAACTTCCAGCTGACCCATGGCAGCGGGAGTCCCCAGGCCGACATCGAGGCAGTGATTCGTACCCATCCGGTTTCCGCCACCAAGGTCGCCGACATCGCCGATCACATGTGCGGCGTCGTGAAGCGGCGGGTGGATGAGTTGTTGGAGGCCGGGCGGCCAGCCGTCATTGCCAGCGACGCGTTTCATGACTGGTATACCTCCTACCTGCGCAAGGTCGATCGAGACACCGTTCTACTGAGCCGTGCCAAGCCGCCGAGCGAGGAAGAATCCCGCGGCCAATTGCCGAAAATCTTTGTTCAGCAATTGGACCTCATTGAGCTTCCCTACGAGGACAAGCTGGAGGCTGTGAGCGACTATCTCATGGCCGCAGCCGACCGTACCACTTGGGCCCTCAGCGGGGAAGTCGATGCGTCCTCGTTCGATGATCTGGACGCCGCGTTGAAGCGGAGTTGGAAGAACAAGCGACGCACCTGCGGCATTGAGCATGGCAGCAAGCCAGGCGATCTGCAGGGACAGGTGTTGTACTCTAATTGCATGGATCTCACCGTACCCCTACAAGCCATGCAGCCGCCGGACCACTTCATTCCAGGGTGCTTTCATTGGCTGGCCGATGACATGTCAATTGGGTGGCATCCGGATTACGAGCAGCAACTCAAGATCAAGAAGGCCGCGTAACGATGCTGGCTCGGGAAGCGCAGAATATCCAGAACCCGGCGCTCGGCGCTGCTATCCTTTGGCGCTTTTGCTGCGGGTATGTCGGAGCCCATCCCGAGGGCGACTTGCCGCGCTTGCCGCTGTTGTTCCTTGTGCTACCCATAGTGTTGCACCAGGCGACTGCTGAGCTTCTACGGCGCACCCGGCCCAGCTCGGGACTTCGGGCCTTCGCTGCAAAATTCGGGGACTCGCAGATCTCGAAGCAGGACCTGCTCCTCCAGGTCCACGAGCGTGCGGCCCGCTGGCGTGCGCTCAGCCTCCAATCGATCGAACTAGCCGCGGCCGGGCACTTGATTCAGCTGTCCGATGGCGGCGAAGTGATTCCCTTGTCGCGCACCAAGGCGCGCGGTCTTCCGGATGAAGTGAAGCAACTCCTGGCCGATGCAGAAAAGCTCGGCGCGTGGTGCGGCCGATTGACGCTGCACGAGGTGACGACAACGCTGAAGGTAAAGCTCTAATGTATCTGCAGATTCGAGAAATTGTGCTCTGGCCGCGCAACCCGAGCTTCGAGCCGCGCCGGCTCCAGTTCCAGCTGGGGAAGGTGAACGTTATCAGCGGCGCGTCGAGAACCGGCAAGTCGGCGGTCATTCCGATCATCGACTACTGCCTGGGCGCAGGGACATGCTCAATTCCGGTCAAGACCATCCGTAAGTATTGCGAGTGGTTTGGTGTCGTGGTCGCGACCGCGCAGGGCGACAAGCTGCTGGCCCGGCGGGAGCCCGGTGCGCAGCGCAGTACCGATGACATGTACCTGCTGGAAGCGAAGCGGATCACGGATATCCCGCATCGCATTGCCAAGAACATCAATGCGGACGCAGTAAAGCGACTGCTCGACGAACTCGCGGGTCTTTCCAAGCTCGACTTCTCAGGCGGCGACGAGTCGACGGGGTTCGATGGTCGCCCCAGCTTCCGCGATCTGGCGGCTTTCACATTTCAGCCGCAAAACGTTGTCGCCAATCCGGATGTGCTGTTCTTCAAGGCCAATACCTACGAGCACCGGGAGAAGCTCCGGAAAATTTTCCCGTATGTGCTCGGGGCCGTGACGCCAGCGCTGATGGCTAAGCAGTTCGAGCTCGGACGCACGCGCCAGGAACTGCGCCGCAAGGAGCGGGAGCTTAGAGACGCCCAGGAAGTGTCGGCACGTTGGCTGGCCAACTTGAAGGCGAAATTCAGCGAGGCCCAAGAACTGGGCCTGATCCCCAAGCCGGAGCAGGAACTGTCGCGTGGCCAGATGATTGAGCTGCTGGAAGAAGTCGTCGCGCGCACGGATCTTACGTTGTCGGTGAGCTCCTCGACCATCTCGGACGCGTTGCGCGAACTCAGCGACCTTGAGGTCGAGGAGCGCGAAGTGTCGCGTGAACTGACGACCTTGCGCCATCGACTTGGCGAGATGAACCGTATGCGTGGCGGCGTCGACCAATACCAGGCTGCTCTCGTGCTGCAGCGAGGACGCCTGCAGTTGTCGAGCTGGCTGGTATCGCACACCGACGACGAGGCCGATTGCCCCATGTGCGGCAGCCACACCGACTCGGCTAGGCGCAAGCTGGCGGTGCTGTCAGAGCGCTTGCAGGAAGTCGAGGCTGAGGCCGGTGTCGACAAGGAGTTGCCAGCGGCCTTCGACCGCGAGCTGCAGCGCGTGACCGCAGAGGTCGGACAGGCGACAGAGCGACTGCGCTCCGTCCAGATTCGTAAGCGGGCCTTGTCGGGGCGTTCGGACGAAGCGCGCCAGCGGCAGTTTGCAGCGCAACGGGCCGAGCGGTTCGTCGGCAACCTCGAATCCGCCCTGGACCTGCATCGGCGGCTTGGCAGCGACTGTGAACTCGTCGAGGAGGTCGTGCGCCTGAGGGAACTGGTGCAGCGACTGGACGCCGAACTGCGCGAGCAGGATGTCGAAGCGCGCAAGCGCCGGGCCCTGCACGCCATCAGCATCAACGCGGGCCGGCTCCTGCCGTACCTTGATGTCGAAAGCCCACATGATCCGATCTCCCTAGAAATCAACGATCTGACGATAAAGGTGCATGGACAGGAACGTGACGACTACCTGTCTGAGATTGGCAGTGGCTCCAACTGGCTCTCCTACCACTTGGCGGTACTTCTGGCACTCCACCAGTTCTTCCTGACGCAGCGTAGGGGGCCGATCCCTGCGTTCCTCGTGCTTGACCAGCCGAGCCAAGTGTACTTTCCGAAACGCATCGTAGCGTTACCAGAGGATGAGGACGACGAAGATGTCGAGGAGCCCCAACTGCGGGACGAGGATGTGAACGCCGTTCGACAGGCATTCGAAGTAATGGGGCGTGTGACGCGGGATGCCACGGGCGGCTTGCAACTCATTGTCCTTGACCATGCATCGCACGACGTCTGGGGCGACATCGATGGGGTGGTTGGGCTTCCCGAGTGGCGCAACGGCGACAAGCTCGTCCCTATGACATGGCTGACTGATGTCTGACCTCGGAAATCCGCGCTGATTGGGCGAGGATGCAACGAGATCGCGCAAAGCCTTAACCGATCATTGTTCGCTGGAAAGGCGACTCACCATGCCAGAACTGGACGCAGAAAAACTAAAGGAAAATGCACTGACCTCGATTCGCCTCGGCATCGAGGATTTCCAGCGTAGCAAGCTGGCAAAGGATCAAGGAGGCGATCCGGCTCGCGCCCTCTCGGCCGTGCGCAATCTATTCGCAGGCATTCTGCTCCTGTTCAAGTACAAGATCGCTGTTTCGGTCGATGACCCCGATGATGCCTCGGTGCTGATTTTCAATCCCCCCGAGGTTCTCCCTCAAGCTGACGGAAATGGCGGCATCGAATGGAAGCCAGTCGGCAAGTTCAAACGGATCACAATCGATGTCGCCACCATCAAGAAGCGATTTGAAGGATTTGGCATTGACGTCGACTGGCCGACCATCGACAAGCTACAGGAGTGTCGCAACCACCTGGAGCATTTGCACCCGGCTAACACGCTGGGCGAAGTGGCAGATTTTGTTGCGGAACTGTTCCCCGTATTGCGCGAATTTATTCTGACGCAGTTGAACGAGCAGCCGGCTGACCTACTCGATACAGCTTGGCCTGTCATGCTCGCACACCATAATTTCTTCACAGATACCATCGCTACGTGTAAGGCCGCGTGGGCGGATGCTGGTGTCCCGGAGATGATGCAGCCTTGGCTTGAGAGGTGCCAATGTGAAGAGTGCGGCTCATCCCTGCTACGACCGAGCCAGGAGGATATCGAGGAAGGTGCCAGCGTTGAAAACCAGGACGACACTTTCAAATACGATTGTGTCGCCTGTGGCTATTCCGACCTAATCGGCCCTCTGATGGTCAAGGAACTCAACGACACCTACGACTATGACCCCCGCGATGGCGGCGAAGCCGATGTCGAGGAGTGCAATGAATGTAAGCGCTCAACTTTTGTAATTAGCGAGCAACATTGCTTGTGGTGCGGGGCAGAACTTGATTACCCCGTATGCACGCTTTGTGAAGAGCCACTGCGCCAAGAGGACCAGTTCAACGGGGGGCTTTGCGGGTATCACTTGCACGTCTACGAGAAAGTGATGCGTGATGACTAAGCATGTCCAATCATCCCCTGCCGTTACGCGATGAGTCTGTCCGCATCGCTATACATCATTGGCAACGGCTTCGATCGTCACCACGACATTCCTTCCGACTATCGTGATTTTGGTCGCTACCTGGCAGCGGTCGACCGCGACATCTATCGCGAAGTTGAGGCCTACTTCAACGTTGATGATGAATTCTGGTGGCAGTTTGAGCAACAACTAGCCAACTTCGATACTGATGCAGCCATAGACTATGCGTCTCAATTCTTGATGTCCTACGGCGCCGATGATTGGAGCGACTCGGGTCACCACGACTATCAGTACGAATTAGAGCGTGTCGTTGAGGCGATTTCCAAGACACTTCAGGAGCGTTTCGCTCAGTGGGTGAGGCAACTCCCTATCCCGTCGCTCTCAAGCTGTTTTACGGGACTTCTGCCACTCGATCCGAATGCATTTTATCTCAGTTTCAACTACACGCAGACCTTGCAGCGGACATATGGCATTCCCGACGGCCAGATTCTTCACATCCATGGTAAAGCTAGCGATCCAAGCGATAGACTTATCCTCGGACATGGCTGGGAAAGATCCGCATCCGAATCGCTTAACCACGGCGTCGATATTTCCGAAGCAGATATCCGCGTCATAGAAGGTAACGAGATCGTTGATGGCTATTTCTCAGCGACTTTCAAACCGACGGCCCAAATCATTGCGGACAACCAGACCTTCTTCTCCAATTTGAATGCGATTCGGCAGATATATGTGATGGGGCATTCGCTGTCTGATGTAGATGCTCCCTATTTCGCTGCGATCATTAAGAACATCGACTCCTCCTCAGTGAGATGGATGATTAGCTACCACTGCAACCCGACGGATGCCCAGGCAAAGTTCTCCAAATTTGGAATCGACATGTCTCTGGCAAGCTTTGCTAAGCTAGACGACGCCCATCGGTGGGCTCCGCAATTTTTGATACAGCACTGCCGATAAAGACTACGTCTACGTCCGCAACCTGCCCTGCACTAGCCACTCAACAGAGCTGACGCCAACGGCTGCAATGGCCGAAGCAGAGACAGTCAGTCTCAATGCTCGACCGGCAGGTTCAGGATCGGAAAGCTGCCATTGCCCATGCAAATATCATCAATCAGAAAAGGGTACAGATTTCAGCCTGCCAGTTTCACCCAATTCGTTGGTCAGGAAATGATATTGAGCGTATCGGCACAATGCTCTCGATAGATAGGCTGATTTTCCCCAAAAGATACGAAGTCGACGACAAACTCGCGGAAAGTCATATTTGATCTGACCAGGACACCTGATCGCGTTTGGGCAGTTGCGCTACAGCGGCAACTCTGCCTGAACAAGGCCGACATCCGTATCCGACCGGTTCAGCGGGATCAGGCTGCTGGCCCGTACGCCGAGCAACCGTATCCGCTGCTCCAGCGGAACGCGTTTAAGGCACTCGCCCGCAGCCTTACGAATTTCCAAGGCATCGGCCACACCAGCCGATAACGTGACATCGCGTGTCACGGCATGAAAATCGGCATAGCGCAGTTTGATACCTATGGTACGGCTGGCGTAACCCTTCCGTTTCAGATCTTCGGCCACCCGCAGACACAGCGAGGTAAAAATCTCCGATAGTTCTGCCCTGTCCAACTTGGCATGCAGATCACGCTCAAAGGTACTTTCCCGGCTGATCGACTTGGGCTCCGATTCGGTAACTACTGGCCGGTCATCTATGCCATGTGCCACCCGGTGTAACCAGGTGCCGGTGGAACGACCAAACTTGCTGACCAGAAACTCGACAGGCGTCGCTGCCAATTCGCCGATCGTGTTGACGCCGAACTGTGCCAGCCGCTCAGTAGCCTTGGGGCCGATGCCGTTGATTTTCTTCGCCGGCAAGGGCCAGATCCGAGAGGCAACCTCTTCCATGCTGAGGATCGTGATTCCGTTCGGCTTGTCCAGGTCGGAACAGATTTTCGAGAGCAGCTTGTTGGGGGTAACACCGATAGAGCAGGTCAGGCCGGTGGCCTCGAATACCGCCTGCTTTATTCGGCGTGCCAAGGTCTCGCTCTGTTCCGGAATCTCGCTGAGGTCGATGTAGATTTCATCAATTCCTCGATCCTCGATTTGTGGGGCGATAGTCGCGACAGCGGCTTTGAAGCGGCGTGAATAATCACGGTAGGCATCGAAATTGGCGGGCAGGAGGATGGCCTCCGGCGCCAGTTGGGCCGACTTCATCAGTCCCATCCCGGAAAACACCCCAAGCGCTCTGGCTTCGTAGGTTGAGGTGGTGATCACTCCACGACCGACGTAATCGCCAAGTCGGGCAAAATGCTTGCTGCCGTCAGGTTGCACGACGGGTTGATAAACATTACGCCCGCCAACCACCACTGGCTGCCCACGCAACTCCGGGTAGCGCAGCAATTCGACCGATGCGAAGAACGCATCCATGTCGAGGTGGGCAATGCGTCGAATACTGTTCATGCGTACAGTATAGTAGAATTATCGCGGTGCTGAGCGCATCCGCGCTCCGGTTATCCCCGGATTCTGGGGATAAGTCTGTGAGTTTGCACTTGGCGATCTTCCCACCAACCTGATTCATCAGGGGTTTTATGACTTGCTTAATCTTTACTCATCGCCAGAAATGCTTGGTAGCAGGCCTTTTCAGCCTGATCGCAAGCTATGGCGTGAGCCATGCCGAGCCTTATCAAGCCTTCGAAGCAAATGGGGTGTATATCCAGAACCATGATGGCGATACTTTTCGCCTCCAAACACCTGAACAGGGAGTGGTCATCGTACGCTTTGCGGGCAGCGATACACCGGAGACTGCGCAAGCTTATTGGAAGGTGGCCCGCGGACAATTAAAATCCCTGTTAGCGGGAAAGCAAGTCCATATCGCCTGTTACAAAAAGAACCGTGACCGGGATGTCTGTCGCGTCTTTGCTGATGGCAGCGATGTGGGATTGGAGATGGTTCGCCGTGGATTTGCCTGGTACGCATTCCAGTTCTCCCATGAGCAAACGCGTCAGGAGCGGCAAGACTATGCAGACGCCGAACGCAATGCGAAATCTCAGCGACTTGGGCTATGGGCGGAAGCCGATCCAATGCCGCCTTGGGTTTGTCGAGATCGCCGCCGTCATGGACAGAAATGCCGCTAAGCCCCATTCCCTCAAAATAACCATTTCAACAAAATTCGCCAAGCCATGAAAATCTATCTTGCCGGCCCCGATGTGTTTCGTCACGACGCACTGACCTGGGCTGAAGATGCTCGCGCCCTCCTCGCCCGGCAGGGTCATCAAGCCTTGATCCCCTTGGACAATGACGAGACAACACCAGAAGGTATCTTTAAGGCAAACCTCGGATTGATTACGGAGGCCGATACGGTGATCGCCAATCTGAATCCATTTCGCGGTCTTGAACCTGATTCTGGTACTTGTTTTGAAGTAGGCTGCGCCATTGCTTTGGGGAAACGTGTAATTGGGTATGTTTCAGATGCCCGCTCCCAACTCGATAAACTTGCGGTGCATTTTGGTGGTTCGTTGGCGCTCTCCAATGGCCGTCCGGTTGATCCAGACGGCTTGCTTATCGAGAACTTCGGACTACCCGTTAATTTGATGCTCGGTATTTCCTGCGAGATCGTTGAAGGCGGCCTGGAGCATGCGCTACGTGTCTTGGCCAAGGCATGAGCGAAAAAAAGCCTTGGTACCTGTATTTGATCGAATGCGTGGATGGCAGCATCTACACTGGCATTACAGTTGAAGTCGAGGGGCGCTATGAAGCCCACAGAAATGGAACCGGTGCTCGTTACACGCGCTCGCACGCCCCGGTAAGATTACTGGGGTTCGAGGTGCATCCTGACCGTTCATCCGCTTCGAAGATGGAATACCGAATCAAGCAATTGTCGGCTGATGAAAAGAGGCAGTACGCATTGGGACTCTCGATGCTTGATTCACGTAGCCACAAGAAGAGTAGTTATTGATGTAATGTTGCCACTCTTTTCACATCTTCTTTTTGTGCCAAGCTACGAATGATCGCCCCAAGCCCACAATTATCTATTCCACTGTACCGCACAAATTGTCTGAAATATCTAGGTTTAGACATCCAGCTCTGCTCGAAATACCTCAACTTAACCTATTGGTAGAATGGATGGTAGATACAAAAAAAAGCGCCTCACAAGGCGCTTAAATATTAGGTCGCTGGCGGAGAGGGTGGGATTCGAACCCACGGTACCTTGCAGTACGCCTGATTTCGAGTCAGGTACATTCGACCACTCTGCCACCTCTCCGAAGCGGCCGACATAATAGCACAAACAACAGGATGCGCTGTTTCAAAACTCTGCTTTTCGGGTTGTATTTCCTGCTTGCCGGCTGCGGCGAGCAGAGTGGTATCGCGCATCGTGCCCTGCCTTTTCCGACCCCGGCGCAACACGATCTGGTCGTCGTGACGACGCCGGGGCCGCTGACTTATACGGTCGATCACTCGGGGGCAGTGGTCGGTCTGGAACACGACCTGATCGAGGCCTTCGCCGCCGAACTCGGCGTCGGGGTCAGATACGAGGTCGTCGCGCCGGAAGAAATCGAAGCGGTGATCGGCGCCGGCAAGGCGCACATCGCAGCCGGCTGGCTTTCCGAACCTGGAGCCCTCGATCAAAAAGCGACCCCGCCCATCCTGCAGACCCGCGACGTCATCGTGCAGCACGAGGCTTCCTTGCCGCTCGAAGAGCATGCCGAACTGGCCGGCAAGGCCGTTCATGTGATGGCCGGTTCGCGGCAACTGGAAACCCTGCGCGCGATCCAGCAAGCGATCCCCGACATGACGATCGTGGAAGTGCGCGAGGGCGACGTGTTCGCGCTGCTCGAAGACGTCGGCAACGGCAAGGTCGCTTTCGCCGCCATCGACTCGTCCCTGGTCGAGATCGCCAGCCAGATCGTGCCGACCCTGCAAACCACGCTGGAACTGACTGACGAAACAGCCGTCGTCTGGTGGCTTGGCAATCGGCCCAACGCCGAACTCGCCGCCCGGGTCGCCGACTTTGTCGAAAAAGTGCAGCGCGACGGCACCCTGGCGCGGCTGGAGGATCGCTATTTCGGTCATGTGAGAAAGCTCAAACAGGCCGATATCGTCAAATTCCTGGGCCGCATCGAAACCATGCTGCCCAGGCTGCGCCAGCATTTCCAGGCGGCGCAGATCGTTTCCGGCCTCGACTGGCGCCTGATCGCCGCCGTTGCCTACCATGAATCGCAATGGGAAGCCGACGCCACCAGCCCGACCGGCGTTCGCGGCATCATGATGCTCACCGCCGAAACCGCCGACCGACTCGGCGTCGGCAATCGTCTCGATCCGCGTGAAAGCATCATTGCCGGTGCGCGTTACCTGAACATGCTGAAGGAGTTCCAGCCCGACGATGTGATGGAGCCCGACCGCACCTGGATGGCGCTGGCGTCATACAACATCGGACCCGGCCATTTCAACGTGGCACGCACCCTGGCCAAGCAGGAAGGCGCCGATCCGGCGGCGTGGTACGAGATGAAACGCATCCTGCCGCTGCTCGCCGTGCCGAAATACTATGAACGCCTGAAATCCGGCCGTGCCCGCGGCGGCGAGGCGGTGTTTCTGGTCGAGAACATTCGCAGCTATTACGACATTCTCGTGCGCCACGAAAGCGCCTATCAACCGAGTCGGCGAACCGTCGAGGCCATGCTGGCGCGCAATGAAACCCGGCCCGGCCTCAAACTGAAAACGCAGGGCGGCCCAAGCCTGAAAGCGCCTTCAGACGTCGGCGAAGGCGCTCCCGCAAGCGAAGCGCCAAAAACCAGCAGCGAATGATGGCGCGGCGTCCGTGCCTTTGGCAGCAACCCGCGCCGCAACTGACAGCGTTACGGTTCCAGTAGCGCCAGGCCGCCCATGTACGGGCGTAGCGCGACCGGCACGTCCACACAGCCGTCGGCACGCTGATAGTTCTCGAGAATCGCCACCAGCGTGCGGCCGACCGCCAGCCCGGAGCCGTTCAGCGTATGCACCAGCTCGGTCTTGTTCTTGTCGTTGCGGAAACGCGTCTGCATGCGGCGCGCCTGGAAAGCGCCGAAGTTGGAGCAGGATGAAATTTCACGGTAAGTGTTTTGTGCCGGCAGCCAGACTTCAAGGTCGTAGGTTTTGGCGGCGGAAAAGCCCATGTCGCCCGAGCACAGCGCCATGCGGCGGTAGGGCAGTTCGAGCTTTTCGAGGATGACTTCGGCCTGGCGTGTCAGTTCCTCATGTGCTGCGTTCGACTGCTCGGGATGGACAATCTGGACGAGTTCGACCTTGTCGAACTGATGCTGACGGATCATGCCGCGCACGTCGCGCCCGCCGGAACCGGCTTCGGAACGGAAACACGGGGTGTGACAGACGAACTTGAGCGGCAACGCCTCGGCGGCAAGAATCTCGTCGCGCACGATGTTGGTCACCGGCACTTCTGCGGTCGGGATCAGGTAGAGCGGGTCCTGCTCGCCGCGCAGCACCTTGAACAGGTCTTCTTCGAACTTGGGCAACTGGCCGGTGCCGAACAGGCTGGCGGCATTGACCAGGTAAGGCGTGTAAACCTCGGTATAGCCGTGCTCGGCGGTATGCGTATCGAGCATGAACTGGGCAAGCGCACGATGCAGGCGGGCGACACCGCCCTTCAACAGCGAGAAGCGCGAGCCGGAAATCTTGGCAGCAGTTCCGAAATCGAGTTGCCCCAGTGCCTCGCCGATGTCGGTGTGATCCTTGACCGGAAAATCGAAGACGCGCGGCGTGCCCCAGCGCTTGATCTCGACGTTGCCGGTTTCGTCGCTGCCCACCGGCACCGATTCGTCAGGAATGTTCGGCAGCCCGGCGAGGATGGCGTTGAACTTATCCAGCAACTCGGCCAGACGGGCTTCCGAAGCCTTCAGCTCATCGCCCAGCGCCCCGACCTGCGCCATCACCTCGGAAGCATCCTTGCCCTGCCCCTTCAACATGCCGATCTGCTTGGACAGCGAATTGCGTTGCGCCTGCAAATCCTGCGTGCGCGTCTGCAGCGACTTGCGTTCGGTTTCCAGCGCCGTGAATTCGGAAAAGTCGATCGGCTTGCCGCGCTTGGCCAAGCCGGCGGCAACGGCATCGAGGTTGGAGCGGAGTTGTTGGATGTCGAGCATGATTTTTCCTGTTTTTGAGAGGTCGACCGCAACAGGCAGCCCGCCCCGAAAACCCGGAATTATACGCGAGCCCACCACGGTGCCAGAGCCAGGCAGGCGTGAAACAACTGCTTGCAATTGCACACACTTTGGCCGGTCGCTTCGCGGCACAATTCAACCATCACACGCCACGCCGAGCCCGGGAGCAAAAGATGAAAGCCTGCGTCGCCTCGCTTTGCCGTCCCGCCGGTGGCGCCTTGCTCTTCGGCGCCTTGCTTCATGCCACCGTGTCCATCGCCGGCATCGACCAGCCGATGGACGAAGCCACGGCCCGCGCCATGCTCAACCGCTTCGGCTACGGCGCCGACCGCGCCAGCCTGCAGGCGACGACCGGCATGACGCCGCGCCACTACCTCGACCGTGCGATCCGCACGAAGCCGGCCTATCCGGCCGCCCTGAACGCCCAGCTTGCCGCCTCGCCCGCCGCGCAACCCCTTGACCGGCTATGGCCGCTGTACGGCCCCGGCGGTAGCGAACGCCTGGACAAACCGGCCGCCAATCAGCCGCCGGGCAGCGACACGATGCGTTCGCAGCGCGAAATCGACGGCCGGCAAATGCTCGTCGCCGCCAGCACCGACCGCCTGCTGGAGAGCGCCAATTCCGACAATCCAGGACACGAGGCGCTGCTCAACTTCTGGCTCAACCATTTCTCCATCCACGGCCTCAAGCAGATCAACAAATTCCTTGTCGCCGACTACACCCGCCAGTTAGAGCGTGCGATGCGGGAAGACAGCTTCGCTGCGCTGCTCAAGGCCAGCTTCTTCCACCCGGCGATGCAGATCTACCTCGACAACAACCGTTCGGTCGCCGCCGATTCCCGCTTTGCCCAGCGCGCCGAACGCGTGGGCAAGCAACTCGGCATCAACGAGAACCTCGCCCGCGAACTGCTCGAACTCCATACCCTGGGCATCGACAGCGGCTACACGCAGGCCGACGTGCAGGCGCTGGCGCGCATCATCACCGGCGCCGGCGTCCTCAACAATCGCCTGCCTGAGCGCGTCGTCAGCGGGCCCGGCGCCGAGCGCATCGGCTACTTCTTTTTCGACCCCAACCGCCACGACTTCGGCGAAAAGCGCCTGCTCGGGCGCAGCTACCCGGGCGGCCACGGCATCGACGAAATCCGCCAGGCGCTCGACCAGCTCGCCAGCCATCCGAAGACCGCCGAGCACATCGCCGGCAAATTGGCCCGCCGCTTCCTGGCCGACGAGCCGCCGCCCAACGTCGTCAAGGCGATGGCCGCGGCCTACCGCAACAGCGGCGGACGCATCTCGGCCACCCTCGCGCCGCTCGTGGACAGTCCGGCCTTCGCCGAATCGCTGAAACACCCCAGCAAATTCAAGGAACCTGTCGACTTCGTCCTGTCGGCCGCCCGCGCCGCCTGCGACGGACAAGTCATCGGTAACGGCCAGCTGCTTTGGCGTTCGGCACAGGACCAGGGACAGGCACCGTTCATGCGTTCGACACCCGACGGCTACGGCACCCAGGAGGCGGACTGGCTGTCGCCGCCGGCCATGGCCAAGCGCATCCGCCTGGCCCAGACGCTGGCCAGCCGCCCGGTGCCCCTGGCGATCGCGGCCGACGGCAAGGACTTCACCGCCTGCCGCGCGGACGCCGCGACGGTACGCGTGGCGGTTGGCCACCTCAGCCCGGAAACCCGCGCCGCGCTCACCGGCCTGTCGCCGCAGGAAGAAATGACCGCCCTGCTCGCCAGCCCCGAATTCATGCGCCGCTGACCCTGGAAGAATTGAACCATGTCCAAGCCGCCATTCACCTCCCGCCGCCGTCTCCTCCTGGCCGGACTGGCGTTCGCCGCCAGCGCCACGCTGCCGAGGGCATTTGCCGTCGAGAACAACGCGCCGCGCGATGGACGCCTGCTGGTTGTCTTCCTGCGCGGCGGGCTGGACGGTCTGTTCGCCTTTGCGCCGGTCGCCGATCCCAACTTGCCTTCAATGCGGCCGGGTTTGAGCCGGGAAGTCCTGGCCAGCGGCATCCCGCTCGGCCGGAGCGGTTTTGCGGCGCACCCGGCCTGTCGCCCGCTCGCCGAGCTTTACGCCGCCCGGGAACTGGCCTTCGCGCCATGCTTAGGGACCACCGACCGCAGCCGCAGCCACTTCCAGGCACAGGATCTCTTCGAACTCGGCCACGGACGCACGCAAGGTCGCCAGGGATTTCTGGCGCGGGCCGGCGAAGCCACCGGCGGCCGGGTGCGCAGCATCGGTTTCAGTGCCAACCCGCCGCTCACCTTGCAAGGCGGCGATGCCGAGTTGCTGCCGCTGTCCGGCAGCGGCCTGCAGTTGCGCCACGATCGTACGCTCGACGCAATCCGCGCCATGCACGGCACGCAGGCCAGCGGCAAGGCCATCGATCAGGCGCTCGCCAGCCAGGCCGAGCTCGATCGCGTCACCGGCATGGACCCGAAAGCCGCGCGCGGCGCAGCCGGCGTCGCCGGCTTCCCGAAGGCGGCGGCGACCATGGCGCGCATCCTGAAGGAGCAACCCCGGATCGGACTCGCCTTCATCGATCTCGGCGGTTTCGATACGCACGCCGAGGAAGAAGGCGCCCTCGGCCGCAGCCTGCCGCAGCTCGCCGAAGGCCTGCTCGCGCTGCGCGACGGCTTGGGCGCCGCCGAATGGCGACGGACGCAGGTGCTGGTATGCACCGAGTTCGGCCGCACGGCGCGCGAGAACGGCACGCGCGGCACCGACCACGGCCATGCCGGGCTGACCCTGCTGCTCGGCGGCGCGATAGCCGGCGGCCGCCAGATCGGCGATTTCCCCGGGCTGGCCGAATCGCGGCTAAACGAAGGACGCGATCTGCCGGTCACCGTCGACTGGCGCAGCTTGCTCGGGCGCTCGCTCAAGGAAACCCAGGGCTTCGACATGGCCACCCTGCAAAAGGTACTGCCCGGCATCCCGGGCCTCGCCTGAACAATCCCGGAGACCTCTGCGGTCGACCGGGAAAAACGCCTGAAAATATCAGTTGGTCATTGCTCAGCAGCGCCAAGAAGCCGCACTCAACGCGAAATCACGGCGCATTGTTGGCGAAGGATGGCATAGCGATTTTCGTTTATTCGCGATCCGTCAAAATTCCGATTTCGACCGGAACACATTTTTTGGTTTAATGGGAAGCGATGCAATTGCGCCCATGGAAGAAGCAAGTTAGCGCGAGCGCATCCGATCATTGATTTACCTATCTCACAAGGAGACGTTCATGTTCGCAAAATTCGTTCTGCCGATCTTGCTCATTTCCGGTCTGGCGGGCTGCGCTGCTCAGCAGGACTCGTTCAGCAAGACCAGCGGCCTGCCTGACACGACCCAATCCCAGAAGTAATCGCCGTCGAACTTCCGAAGCCTGCTCCCTTAACCACGAAGACCGGATACCTTATCAAATCCGTCGAAAAACCCCGGCAAGCAGGCGGGCGAACAGGCGGATGGCCAGCACGGCAACGATCATGAAGACGGCGAGCAGCACCAGGAAAAGCACCGGCGAGGCCAGCATCGCCCACAGCCCGCCGAGCACCAGGCCCTCCTCGCTGAATGAAGCGAGCCAGTTCGAGAACGGTTCTGGTGAAGTGTTGATCGCCAGCCGGCTACCTGCCTTGGCGAAGTGGGTGCCGGCGGTGATCGTGCCGCCGATCAGGCCGGCCGCGACCATCCAGGCCGGGTCCGCATCGCCCAGCGCCAGCGCCGCCAGCAGCGCGCCGGCCGGGATGCGGATGAAGGTCTGAAAACCGTCCCATACCGAATCGAAGGCCGGCACCTTGTCGGCGATCAGTTCGGCGAAGGCCATGATCCCGGCGACGGCGATGACCAGCGGGTGCTGCAACACCGCCAGCGTGGACGGCAGGTGCAGGTGGCCGAAATAGGACAACACGCCGGCCAGGAAAACCACGAGATAGAGGCGCAGACCGCTGGCCCAGGCGAGGCCGGCGGACAGGGCGATGGTCTGCGCCATGTCCATTATTTCTTCGCCTTGCGATCCAGTTCGCGCAGATGCGCCAGCTTTTCGGCTATCTTGCCTTCCAGCCCGCGCGGCGTCGGTTGGTACCAGCCGGGCTCGGCGATGCCCTCCGGCAGATAGGTTTCACCGGCCGCGTAGGCTTCCGGTTCGTCGTGCGCGTAGCGGTAGGCCTTGCCGTGGCCGAGTTCCTTCATCAGTTTGGTCGGCGCGTTGCGCAGATGCACCGGCACCGGCCGCGAGCCGTCCTGCTTCACGAAGGCGCGCGCGGCGTTGTAGGCCATGTACGCGGCGTTCGACTTGGCGGCGACGGCCAGGTAGATGACCGCTTCGGCCAGCGCCAGTTCGCCCTCGGGCGAGCCGAGGCGCTCGTAGGTGCCCGCCGCGTCGTTGGCGATCTGCATGGCGCGCGGGTCGGCGAGCCCGATGTCTTCCCAGGCCATGCGCACGATGCGCCGGGCCAGGTAGCGCGGGTCGGCGCCGCCGTCGAGCATGCGGCACAGCCAGTAGAGCGAGGCATCCGGGTCGGAGCCACGCACCGACTTGTGCAGGGCGGAAATCTGGTCGTAGAAGGCGTCGCCGCCCTTGTCGAAACGACGCAGATTCTGCGCCACGGTTTCTTCGATAAATTGGCCGTCGACCGCAACCAACCCTGCCGTATGTGCAGCGGTGCGCACCTGTTCGAGCAGGTTAAGCAGGCGGCGGGCGTCGCCGTCGGCCAGGCCGACCAGCCGCGCGCGGGCGCCGTCGTCGAAGCTCAGATCGGCCAGCGCACGGGCGCGGGCACGCTCGAACAACTCGCCGAGCGCCGCCTCGTCCAGCGACTTGAGCACATAGACCGAGGCCCGCGACAGCAGCGCCGAATTGACCTCGAACGACGGATTCTCGGTCGTCGCACCGATGAAGGTCAGCAGGCCGGATTCGACGAAGGGCAGGAAGCCATCCTGCTGCGCCTTGTTGAAGCGATGGATTTCGTCGACGAAGAGGATGGTGCGCCGTCCCTGGCCGCGCCATAGCTCGGCCTGCGCCACCGCCTCGCGCACTTCCTTGATGCCCGAGAACACTGCCGACAGCGCGATGAACTCGCACTGGAACTGCGTCGCCATCATGCGCGCCAGCGTCGTCTTGCCAACGCCCGGCGGCCCCCACAGGATCATCGAATGCGGCTGGCCGGACTCGAAGGCCAGGCGTAGTGGCTTGCCCGGCCCTAGCAGGTGCTGCTGGCCGATGACCTCGTCCGGTGTTTGCGGGCGCAACCGCTCGGCCAGCGGGGCGCCAGGGTCAACCGCGTTCTGAGAAAACAAATCGCTCAATGGGAATTTCCGTTCCGTGAAAGATGCTTCGTCCGCCGCATGCGGGCAGTTTACCTGCATAAGCCCGGCGCTCCCAATGACCGGGAAAATTCGCCGGCAACCGGCAAGCATTCACCGTGCACTAATCCTTCTTGCATGCCGGCCATCGGTGGAGAATAATGCCTTCGGCAAGTTCCGGAATCATGATCTGAACGCAGTGACCCTATACGGATAACGAAAAATATGAGCCAGCCCGAAGTTGAAGCACCGATCACTCTCGAATCGATGCGTGCCGGTCTGGCCAACGGCGAATTCTTTCTCGAATACCTGCCCGTGATTGCGCTGGGCGACGGTCGCTGCGTCGGCGCCGAATCATTGATCCGCTGGCGGCGGGCATCGGGTGTCATCGGCCCGGACGAATTCATTCCGGTGATCGAAAACACGCCGCTTTCCGGTGTCCTGACCTACTGGGTGATCGATACCATGGCAAGCGAACTGGCGGACTGGTTGCGCGCCAACCCGGAGTCGTACATCAGCATCAACGTGCCGCCGGAAATCCTCGGGCGCGGTGGTATCGAGTATGCCGCCGGCAAGGCCGGGCTACTTGATCTGACTTCGCAGATCGTCTTCGAGGTTACCGAAAGAGGGGTGCCGGACGCACTCGGCGTGGCGGCGATCAATGGCGCAATCGAACACGGCATCCGTGTCGCGCTCGACGATGTGACACTCTCCGGCCCGGCCAACCTGGCGGTGCTCGCTCGCTGCAATTTCCATATCGTCAAACTGGATCGCTCGCTGATCTGGGAGATCCAGCCGGATTGCCCGCATCCTCCCTGGCTGGAAGAAGTCGGCGCCCTGCTGCAAATATCGCAGATGACGGTGATCGCCGAAGGCATCGAAACGCCGCAGCAACGCGCGGCGCTGGAAAGCTCGAACGTCCAGTTCGGCCAGGGCTTTCATTTCTCCCAACCGCTGGTCGCCGAGGCATTCATGGAATTTCACCAGCGCGCCGGCTTGGGCGTTTAGCCGCCTACGACGTCTACGCCGGGCGGCGGTGAAAATTTGAAGGTGGATACCGGCAAGGCCGGATTACGTTCCAGTTTCGAGAAACGAATCTGCGTCGTCTGGCCAAAGCTGTCCACCAGCACCATGGCCGCCAGATCGCTCCCGGCAAAGCCCAGGCGAATTTTCTCGAAACCGCTGTCGCCCGCCTTGGGTATCGCTTCGACCCAATCCATGCCATCCGATTGGCCGGCTTCGGCCAGCGCGAAGTTCTTTTCCAGTTCGTTCTTGCCGGCCAGCAGCGCGGCGGGCGAACCGCCCAGCGCCTGCCCCGCCGGGCGCACCGTGACCTGCTTCAACTCGATATCGTAGATCCAGATTTTTTCACCGTCGCCGACGACCAGTTGCGGGTAAGGCTTCTGAATATCCCAGCGCAGCTTGCCTGGGCGCGAGATTGCCACCGTACCGGCTGATTGCTGCGGTTTGCGGCCGCTACGCGAAATCACTATCTGCGCGAAATCCGCCTTGAGCGTCCGGGTATCCTGCAGGAAACGATGCAACTGGTCGATTGCCCCGGCTTCGGCCAACAGGGGAAAAACAATGGCTGCTGCGGTCGACAGCAATTTCAGGGCAAATTTCATTCAGCTTCCCGGCGCGCCAGCACTTCACGACCGCCGCGGCCATCCATCGATGACACCAGCCCGGCTTTTTCCATCGCCTCGATCAGGCGTGCCGAACGGTTATAACCAATGCGCAAGTGGCGCTGGACAAGTGAAATCGAGGCGCGCTTGTTCTTGAGCACGATATCGACCGCCTGATCGTAGAGCGGGTCGCTCTCGGCGTCGCCGCCATCGCTGCTGCCCTCGCCACCCTCCTCGTCGTCGCCGCCGGCACCGCTGAGAATGTCTTCAACGTACTCCGGCGCACCGGTCGTTTTCAGGTGCTCGACGACACGATGCACTTCGTCGTCGGAAACGAAGGCACCATGGACGCGGGTCGGATAACCGGTGCCCGGCGCCAGATAGAGCATGTCGCCCTGGCCGAGCAGCGCTTCGGCGCCCATCTGGTCGAGGATGGTGCGCGAATCGATCTTGCTGGAAACCTGGAACGACAGGCGCGTAGGAATGTTGGCCTTGATCAGGCCGGTAATGACATCGACACTCGGGCGCTGCGTCGCCAGCACCAGGTGGATGCCGGAAGCGCGCGCCTTCTGTGCCAGGCGGGCGATCTGTTCCTCAACCTTCTTGCCGACCACCATCATCAGGTCAGCCAGTTCGTCGATGATGACGACGATGAAAGGCATGGTCTTCAACGGCTCCGGCGTTTCCGGCGTCAGGGTCAGCGGGTTCGGGATGTGCTCGCCGCGTTTCTCGGCGTCCCTGATCTTGGTGTTGAGGCCGGCGATGTTACGCACGCCCATCGCCGACATCAGCTTGTAGCGCTTCTCCATCTCGGTCACGCACCAGTGCAGCGCGTTGGCCGCCTGCTTCATGTCGGTGACGACCGGTGCCAGCAGATGCGGAATGCCTTCGTAGATCGACAGTTCCAGCATCTTCGGGTCGACCATGATGAGGCGAACCTGATCCGGCTCGGCCTTGTAGAGCATCGACAAAATCATCGCATTGACGCCGACCGATTTGCCGGAACCGGTCGTCCCGGCCACCAGCAAGTGCGGCGTCTTGGCCAGGTCGGCAACCACCGGCTGGCCACCGATGTCCTTGCCGAGACACACCGTCAAAGGGCTGGTCATGTCGTTGTACGGCTTGCTGGAGATGATCTCCGACAGCTTGACCGTTTGCCGCCTCGGGTTCGGCAATTCGAGCGCCATGCACGACTTGCCGGGCACCGTCTCGACGACGCGAATCGACACCATGGCCAGCGCTCGCGCCAGATCGCGCGCCAGATTGACGATCTGCGCGCCCTTGACGCCAACTGCCGGCTCGATCTCGTAGCGCGTGATCACCGGGCCGGGCATCGCGGCCAGCACCTTGACCTGCACGCCGAAGTCGGCGAGTTTCCTTTCGATCAGACGCGACGTGTATTCCAGCGTTTCGGCGCCCACCGTCTCGGTCACCGGCGGTGCCGGATCGAGCAGGTGCAACGGCGGCAATTGTCCGCCGATGATCACCTCGGGGAACAACGCGACCTGCTTCTCCCGTTCGATGCGTTTTTCAGCCTTCTTGGAAACCGGCACTTCGGGCGGTGGCGTCTCGATGATGATCGGATCGTGCAACTCGACGCGACGCTTTTCGACCTCGACTTTATCTTCCCGCTGCTGTGCGACTTCGCGCCCGATACGGCGGTCGCGCCAGGTATCGAGCAGCCCGAAGAAAAAGCCGCCGAAGGATTCGATGGCATCGCCCATTCGCTCGAATGCCCACAGCCAGGACATCCCGGAAAAAATGCTCCAGCCGCCCGCGATCGCTGCCAGCAACACGAGCGTCGAACCGGTGTACCCCAGCAAATGTTCCAGCATGCGGCCGACTTCGACCCCAAGCAGGCCGCCCGGGCCCAGCGGCAACTCGGCCTTCAGCGAATAAAAGCGTAGTGCTTCGAGTGCGGAGCTTGCGACGAGCAGCAGGACAAAACCCGAAAGCGCGATGTAAAGCGGCCGCCGATCAACATGGCCGAGCGGCGAATTGAGCCGCCGGAAGCCCCACCACATGAACATGACCAGCAGGACGATCCACCACCAGGCAGACAGCCCGAACAGGTAGAGCATGAGATCGGCGATCCAGGCACCGGCATGCCCGGTGGGATTATGCAACTGGCTGGAAACGACGGCGTGCGACCAGCCCGGGTCATCCTTGCTGAACCCCCAGAAAGCCATCGCGAGAAACAGCGCCAGCGCCCCCAGCGCCAGCCAGCGCGATTCATGTAGCAGATTGCCGATTTTCTCCGGCAACTGCCCGGCAGTCGCGCGGTCGACCGTTCGCACCCCCACGCTCATGCTCCGGTGATCGTGATTTGGTCACCGTTGGTGACGATGTAGCCGCCAATCTCGAGGTCACGCATGACCTTGCTGACCATCTCGCGCGAGGCGCCGATCATGCGCGCCATGTCCTGCTTCGAAATCTTCTTCTTGACCAGTCGCTTGCCGTCCTCTTCTTCCGAAAGATCCAGCAGCAGTCTGGCGACCCGGCCATAGACATCGAGCAGGGCAAGGCTTTCGATGTTGCGATCAGCTTCGCGTAGGCGACGAACCAGAATCTGCATCAGCTTCTGCGCCACCTGGAAGTTTTCCTGCATGCAGCGCTGGAATTCCTGCTTGCCGATGGCCAGTAACTCACAATTCTCCACAGCCACTACGCTCGCCGAGCGGGCGCTGCCGTCGATCAGCCCCATTTCACCGAAAAATTCGCCCGGGCCAAGCCAGGCAAGGATGATCTCGCGGCCTTCCTCATCGAAATTGGTGACCTTGGCGCGGCCGGTCAACAGGATAAGCAGCGCATCTGCGCTTTCTCCCGAGCGGACCACCTGATCACCCCGCCCGGCACGCCGCCGCACGGCAACCCGTGACAGACGTTCCAGTTCTTGTTCTTCCAGGCCGGAAAACAGCGGCACATTGCGCAGGACAACCAGACTCAGGCCGACATTTGAGGTGGACATAAAGCATTTTCCTTCATGGAGTTACGCGCAGATTATAAACTTAATTCACGAATTTCAAGGAGACTCGCAAAAAAACTGCCCGCGGTTGGAGGCTATAATTTGGCGATCAATCATCAACGAGGTTCAGCATGTCCCAAGCCACCCGTCACAGTCGCCTCATCATCCTCGGCTCCGGCCCCGCCGGCTATACCGCCGCCGTCTATGCCGCCCGCGCCAATCTCAAGCCGCTGCTGATCACCGGCCTCGCCCAGGGCGGCCAGTTGATGACGACCACCGAAGTGGACAACTGGCCGGCCGATGTCGATGGCATTCAAGGGCCCGAGTTGATGGCCCGTTTCGAGGCCCACGCCCGCCGCTTCGATACCGAAATCGTCTTCGACCATATTCATACAACGCAGCTGACCGGCAAGCCGTTTACCCTGATCGGCGATGCCGGCACCTATACCTGCGA
>Ga0209310_1000540_pt1 | contig 40898 bp, 30 predicted proteins | sample AD_UKC030_MetaG_FD_184415 | JGI IMG/M metagenome (GOLD analysis project Ga0209310, IMG submission 184415) | Active sludge microbial communities of municipal wastewater-treating anaerobic digesters from USA - AD_UKC030_MetaG (SPAdes) (version 2) | ecosystem: Engineered > Bioreactor > Anaerobic >...
TCCTCGATCTGCTCCGGGGTGCAGATGATGTGGGCGTCGTCCTGGGTGAAGCCGCGCACGCGCATGAGGCCGTGCAGGGTGCCCGAGCGCTCATAGCGGTAGACGGTGCCGAGCTCGGCCCAGCGCAGGGGCAGCTCGCGGTAGGAGTGCCCGCCATTCTTGTAGATCATGATGTGGAAGGGGCAGTTCATCGGCTTGAGGTAGTAGTCGTCCTCGTCGATCTTCATCGAGGAGTACATGCCCGCCTTGTAGAAGCCCAGGTGGCCCGAGGTCTCCCAGAGCCAGGACTTGCCGATGTGGGGGGTGAAGAGGATCTCGTAGCCGTTCGCGTAGTGCTCCTCGCGCCACCACTTCTCCAGCTCGACGCGGAAGCGGCCGCCCTTGGGGTGCCAGTAGATGAGCCCCGGGCCGGCCTCCTCGTGGGTGGAGAAGAGGTCGAGCTCCTTGCCGAGCCTGCGACAGTCGCGCCGCTCGGCCTCCTCGAGCATCTTGAGGTGGGCCTCGAGGGCGGCCTTGCTCTCGAAGCACCAGGCGTAGACGCGGGTGAGCATGGGCCGCTTCTCGTCGCCGCGCCAGTAAGCCCCCGCGACGGAGCGGAGCTTGAAGGCGTCGGGCTTGATCTCGCGGGCGCTGGCGACGTGGGGCCCGCGGCAGAGGTCGACGAAGCCGTCCTGCTCGTAGGTCGAGATGGTCCCTTCGAGCTCCTCGATGAGCTCGAGCTTGAAGGGCTGGTCGGCGAAGAGGCGCCTGGCCTCCTCCTTGGAGATCTCCCTGCGGACGAACTGGGGATTCGCGGCGATGATCCGCCGCATCTCCTTCTCGATCGCGGGCAGGTCCTCCTCGGCGATCTGCTTGGGCAGCTGGAAGTCGTAGTAGAAGCCGTCCTCGATGGCGGGGCCGATCCCGAACTTGGCGCCCGGATAGAGCTTCAGGACGGCCTGGGCCAGCACGTGGGAGGCCGAGTGGCGGACGGTCTGGACGGGAGGGGAGGCGTTGGGCGACATAGGGTACTCCTTCGGCGCGGGGCGAAAGCCGCGCGATCCGTCCCTTACGGACCGCGCGGGACGCTTGCCCGCAGGCGATCGTGCGTAAGGACGAATCCCGCCTCGGGGCCCCGAAGGACCGGCCCGGGGCCGACGACGTCGGCGGCGGGCCTCGCGGAATCCGCGGTACCACCTTACTTCGGCGCCGACCGAAGGGACGGCGCCGCGCTCGGAACGCTGTTACGGGCGGACCCGGCCCCCATTACCGGCCGCGCGGGCGGCGTTCACGGGGGCGGCTCGGGAGGGGTCTTCGCCGCCTTCGCGCCGCCGGGACTCTCAATCTCGGTCCCGGCTCCCTGTGGCGGAGCTGCGCGGCTACTCGTCTCCGTCGATGCCTCTGCTCCTATAATGCCCCCGCGGCGGGGGGATCGTCAAGGCGCGGGCGGGGGCGATCGCCGTCGAAGGCGGCGGCTCAGTTGCCCGCCCATCCTCCCTCGTAGTAAAGGGCGGCTACCTCGTCCTCGGAGAGGACGCGGTTGTACAGGCGCACGTCGTCCATGAGGCAGCGGGCGTAGCCGTCGTAGGGCTCGTTGCGGCCGAAGACGAGGTCCACGTCGTTCGACACGTTGTGCGCGTCGGCTTTGTAGTCGAGGGTCTTGACCAGGTCGTTGTAGACGATCTTCTGCCCGTCGGCCCGCCGCGTGACGACGACCAGCCGCCACAGCCCGTCGTTGACCTTCTCGTCCTGGAAGCTCTGGTCCCAGCTCCCCGCCGTGGTCAGGAGGCCGAGGGAGCCATCCCGCTCCTTGACCGACCAGCCGTTGCCGTCGTCCTTGTTGTACTTGGCGACGAAGTAGTCGTCGCTCGCGCTACCGCAGTCGCCCTCGGTCTTGAGCCAGAAGGCCAGGGACCAGGCCCCGGTCCCGAAGTTGAGGGCCGGGCGGCTCGAGACCTTGACCAGGTCCTTGTCCTCGAAGGCGAGGGCCTGGCCGGCCTTGCCGAAGCGGTTGGCCGCGGGCAGGGCCCCCTTCACGCTGCCGTTGTAGCCCTTGCCGCCCGAGTCCTTCGCGTCCCCGTTGAAGAGCCACTCGGCCACCAGGCCCGTCCGCGGGACCGCGGCCCGGTCGATCCGCGCCCGCCCGCCGCCGGTCCAGCCCCCGTCGCGGTAGAGGAGCTCGAGCTCGGCCTCGCCCAGGGCGCGGTTGTAGATCCGCACGTCGTCGAGGGAGCAGGTCGCGTTCCAGTCGCTCAGGGCGCTCCGGGCGAAGAGGAGGTCCTGGTCGTTCGAGACGTCGTGGGGCGCGGCCTTGTAGTCGAGGGCCTTGCCCATGTCGAGGTACTGGAGCTTCTGGCCGTCGGCTCGGCGGACCAGGGCCACGAAGTGCCAGGTGCCGTCGTTGACCTTGCGCTCGGCGAACTGCTGGTCCCACTCGCCCCCGTTGGTCAGGAGGGCAATGCCGGCCTCCCGCTCCTTGACCGACCAGCCGTGGGTCTGGTCGTCGCGGTACTTCGAGACGAAGTAGTCGTCCGAGGCGTTGCCGCAGTCGCCCGTGGTCTTGAGCCAGAAGGCCACGGTGAAGGGCCCCGTGCCGAAGTTGAGGGCGGGCTTGCTCGCCACCTTTATGTAGTCCTGGCCGCCGAATTTATAGGCCCGGCCGGCGCGTCCGAAGCGGTCCTCGGCCGGCTTGGCCCCGGTCACGAGGCCGTGGTAGCCGGAGCCGCCCGTATCGGAGGCGTTGCCGTCGAGGAGCCACTCGCCCACCAGGCCCGAGCGGGGCAGGCGGTCCTGGGGCTGGAGGCTGCCGGCCCCGGTCCAGCCGCCCTCGCGGTAGAGGGACAGGAGCTCGGCCTCGCCGAGCTGGCGGTTGTAGAAGCGGATGTCGTCGAGGGAGCAGACCGCGTTCCAGTCGTCCTTGCCGTCGCGGCCGAAGAGGAGCTCGTAGTCATTGGAGACGTCGTGGGGATCGGCCTTGTAGTCGAGGGTCTTGGCCATGTCCGTGTAGACGATCTTCTGGCCGTCGGCCCGCCTGGTCACGACGATGAAGCGCCAGGAGCCGTCGTTGATCTTCTGGTCCTGGAAAACCTGGTCCCACTTCGAGTCGTTGGTCAGGAGGGCCAGGCCGGCGTCGCGCTCCTTGATCGACCAGCCGGGGGTCGAGTCGTCCTTGTACTTGGAGATGAAGTAGTCGTCCGAGCCGTTGCCGCAGTCTCCCGAGGTCTTGAGCCAGAAGGCCACGGTGAAGGCGCCCTTGCCGAAGTTGAGCCCCGGGGCGCTCGCCACCTTGATGTAGTCCTTGCCCTCGAACTTGTAGGCCCGCCCCGGGCGGCCGAAGCGGTCCTCGGCGGGCTTGGCCCCGGTCACGATCCCGTGGTAGCCGGCCCCGCCGGAGTCCCGCGCGTTCCCGTCGAGGAGCCACTCGGCCACCAGGCCCGAGCGGGTCACGTTGGGATCGCCTCCCCGGGCGGCGCCCTGGACAAAGGAGGCGAGGACGATGGCGTTCTTCGTCACCGCGACGGTGAGGCGCTCGGCCGTGCCGTCGGCGTAGCGCATCTCGAGGTTGGCGGGACCGACCTCGATATCGTTCATGATGGCCCCGTCGCCGGGGCGGATCTCGCCGAGCTCGGAGCCGGCGAAGCTCAGGACCCCGACGGCCTTGGTCTCGATCTTGACGCTGCCGTAGGCCCGCTCGACCACGAGGGTCGGCTTCTTGGAGGCCGAGACCGAGACGGAGGCCGTGGGCTGCTGGGCCGAGGGGGCCTGGCCGCCCTGGACGAGGGCCTGGGCCCGGGCCTTGTCGGGGCTCGCGGCCGAGGCGGGCTGGGGATTGAGGAAGACGTCCTTGGTCAGGTTGTCGTAGCGGGCCGGCCGCTGGCGGTTCTCCGTGAGCCGGCGCACGTCGGCGTTGACCGCCATGAGGACGCCGTTCAGGGAGAGCTCGGCGCGCTCGAGGTTCTTGAGGAGGGCCTGGGTGAAGGTGCCGTTGCGGCCGTCGCCGTCGGCGGCCGTCTCGCCGGCCTCGGTGGAGTAGACGATGACGCTCTCGGGGGGCTTGCGCCCCACCACCGCGAGGCCCCGGGCGGCGGAGCGCTCGGCCCCGGGGAAGGGATTGTTGCGGCAGGCGTCGAGGATGAGGATGCTCGTGCCCGGCCCCGCCCCCTCCATGGCGGCGAGGACCCTGCCGAGCTGGACCCCCTCGTACTCGACGTCCCGGGCGCCCTGGATCTCGGACCTGACCGGGATGAGCCAGTTCTCGCCGCCGACCTGGACCCCGTGGCCGGAGTAGTAGAACAGGGCCACCGAGGCGCCCTTGCAGCGGTCGCCGAAGTCGTCGATGGCCCGCTTCATCTGCTTCTGATCCCCGTCGACGAGGCTGGTGACGCTGAAGCCGAGGCGGCCGAGGGCGGAGGCGACGTCCTTGGCGTCGTTCGGGGGGTTGCGCAGGGGCGTGGCGCCGTAGGAGCCGTTGCCGATGACCAGGGCTATCTTGGGGCCGCCCTCCTGGGCGTAGGCCCCCAGGGAGGCGATCAGGCAGAGCAGGGGAACGAGGCAGGGACGGGGTCGCATCTGTAACCTCCGGGGCTCGAGTATATTATAGATTGTTTAAAGGATCAGTAGGAGTATAGCCTCAAACGGCAGCGAAAGCAAAAACGCCGGGGAGGCCGCGCGGCGCCCGGAGGGGGAGCCTCAGGCGGCGCCCCCTCCCCTCCCCGGCCCCAGGTTCCAGCGGCTCCGCGCGGCCGCGGCGAAGGCGCGGGCGAGCGCGGGATCGAACTGGCTTCCCGCCCCCCGCTCAATCTCCGCGAGGGCCGCCTCGGCGGCCATGGCGGGACGGTAGGCCCGCGTGCTCGTCATGGCGTCGAAGGCGTCGGCCAGGGCGAGGATGGAGGCGATCATCGGAACCTCCTGCCTCGGGCAGCGCAGGTAGCCCGAGCCGTCGAAGCGCTCGTGGTGCTTGAGCACGGCCTCCACGATGGGCTCGATGCCCGAGAGGGGCGAGAGGATCCGCGCCCCCCGCTCCGGGTGGGTCCGGATGACGGCGGACTCGGCCTCGCTCAAGGGGCCGGGCTTGTTGAGGATGTGCTCGGGTATCCCGATCTTGCCGATGTCGTGGAGCCGGGCGGCGATCGAGAGCTCGGCCGCCGCCTCGGCCGGGAGCCCGAGCTCGTCGGCCAGCATGAGCGAGTAGGACTCGACCCGGAGCGAATGGCCCTGGGTATAGGGATCCTTCTCCTCGAGGGCCGCGGCCAGGGAGTCGAGGATCTGGTAGAAGCGCTCCTCGAGCTGGGCCGTCCTCTCCCGCACCTTGTCCTCGAGCCGCTCGTTGGCCTCGCGGAGCCGGGCGGCGAGGGAATCGAGCTCCCGCCGCAGGGCCTCCCGCCCCAGGAAGACCCGGATCTTGGCGAGGAGCTCCTCGGCGCTGAAGGGCTTGCCGAGGTAGTCGTCGGCGCCCAGCCCGTAGCCGGCGAGCTTCATGCCCTCCTCGGCCCGGGCGGTCAGGAGGATGAGGGGGACTTGGGCGAGCTCGGGATCGCGCTTGAGCTCGGCGCAGAGGGCGTAGCCGTCCATCCGCGGCATCATCACGTCCGAGACCACGAGGTCGGGCCGCCGCGATCGCGCCGCGGCGAGGCCCTCGAGGCCGTCGACGGCGGTCAGGACCTCGTACTCCTCGCCGAGGAAGGCCGCGAGGTAGGCGCGGAGGTCGGGATTGTCGTCGACCACCAGGACCAGGGCGCGCCCCCCCTCCGGCCGAGGCGCCGGGCCGGCCGCCGGCGCGGGGAGGAGGTCCGAGAGCTGGGAGGGCATGGCGGCCCGGAGCTCCTCGATCGGCTCGCCCTCGTCCACCTGCCCCGTCGGCATCGAGATGGTGAAGACCGAGCCGCGGCCGAGCTCGCTGCGGACGGAGATGCCGCCGCCGTGGAGCTCCACGATGTCCCGCGCCAGGGAAAGGCCGATGCCGCTGCCCTCGTACTTCCGCGCCAGGCTCGAGTCGACCTGGCTGAAGCGCTCGAAGACGAAGTCGAGCTGGTCCGGGGCTATGCCGATCCCGCTGTCGGCGACCGAGAGCTCGAAGCGGCCGCCCCCCGGCTCGGGGAGGGAGCGCAGGGCGACCTGGATCCGGCCGCCTGAGGCGGTGAACTTGAGGGCGTTGGAGAGGAGGTTGAAGACGGCCTTCTCGAAGAGGTTGCGGTCGACGGCGGCGACGATGCCCCCCGGCCGGCCGGCCTCGACCGAGAGCTCCAGGCCGAGCCCCTTCGCCTCGGCCGCGGGGCGGAGGGCCGCGACGTAGGACTCCAGGGCGGCCCCGAGGTCGGTCTTCTGCCGCCTGAGCTCCATCATCCCCGCCTCCAGCTTCGTGAAATCGAGGAGGTTGTTGATGAGCTTGAGCAGGCGCAGGGCGTTGAGGCGGACGAGGCCGAGGTAGCCGCGGTGCTTCTCGGGCATGTAGGAGAGGTCGCCGGCGAGCATCGAGTCGAGGGGGGAGAGGATGAGGGTGAGGGGGGTCCTGAGCTCGTGCGACACGTTCGAGAAGAAGTAGGTCTTCTGGGCGTCCAGCGCGGCGATGGCCTCGCGGCTCGCCTCCGAGCGCAGGGCGCGGGCCAGGTTCGCGCGGAAGCGCGAGCCGCCATAGGCCGCGGCGAGGCCCGAGAGGAGGAAGACGGCGACGAGGAGGGCGTAGACGTCGAGGCTGTAGGCGGGCGAGCCGAAGGTCTCGATCGGCGACAGGGCAACGCCGGCCCCGAGGACGGCGTAGGCCGCGATGCCGCTGTACTGCAAGACGGCCAGGGCGGCCGTCGCGAGGGGGAGGCGGGGGGAGTGGTAGAGGCCCGACACGAGGATGATGACGGCGTACATGACGACGACGGCCGAGCGGGCGCTGTGGATCCAGCCGGAGGACCAGGAGTAGCCGACGAGGGTGAGGCTGCAGAGGGTGACGTTCAGGAGGGACGAGACGTACTTCATGGCCGGCCGATACCCGCCCCGCCGGAGGATGAGCCGATGGGGCAGGTAGTAGGCTGCCGCGAGGCAGAGGGCGACGAGGTCCATGGTCGCGTTGGGCGAGAAGCCCTGGACGAGGAGGATGGGGACCATCATGAGGGCGATCCCGGGCAGGATGGCGGCGAGGATGACGGTATTGATGAGGAGCTCGGACTTGGCCTCCTCGAGCGAGAGCAGCTCCTTGGCCCGGCGCTCGGCCTCGTCCGCCCCGCGGGGCTCCCCTGGTTTCCTGGCCACCGGCCCTCCGTGGGCGGCCGGGCCTTCGGCGGCCCGGGCCCCGCTCCGCCTCTTTCCCTTCCCGTAACGATAGCGCGGGAGCCCGGTTATGTAAAGGAAAGCCCTCCCGCCCCGCCCCGGAGGCCCCAAGGGCTTGTTTTTACCTATCCCAGTCGCTATTTTAACACTAGATTAAGCCATGGCGAAGGATACGCAACCGGCAGGAGAGCTGCTGACCAGGAGCGAGGAGCAGGTCAAGGAACCCGAGGAGTATCGGGTCCTCCTCCTCAACGACGACTACACGACCATGGAATTCGTGGTGTCGGTGCTCATGACCGTCTTCCACAAGTCCTTGCCGGACGCGACGAAGATCATGCTCGACGTGCACAAGAAGGGGAAGGGCATGGTCGGCGTCTTCAGCTACGACATCGCCGCGACGAAAGTGAGCCAGGTGCACCAGCTCGCGCGGCAGAACGGCTTCCCCCTCAAGTGCACCATGGAGAAGGCATAGGAATGAAGGTCAGCCAGGAAGTCCAGGCCATATTCAACGCCGCGTACAACGAGGCCAAGCTCCGCAACCACGAGTACCTCACCCCGGAGCACATCCTCTACGCGGCCCTCTCCTTCGAGCAGGTCCGCTCCATACTCGAGGCCTGCGAGGCCGACGTCGAGCAGCTCCGCCGGGGCATGGAATCCTACTTCGAGCAGAAGATCCCCCAGGTAAAGAACGCCGAGCCGGTCCAGACCGCCGGCTTCCAGAGCGTCATCGAGCGCTCGGTCCTCCAGTCCCAGGCCGCGGGCAAGGAGGAGGTCGAGGTGGCCGACGTCCTGGTGTCCCTCTACGACGAGGAGCGCAACTACTCCGCCTACTACCTGCGCAAGTCCGGCGTCAAGCGCCTCCAGCTCCTCGAGGTCATCTCCCACGGGGAGGGCGCCGAGGGCGAGGCCTTCGAGGACGAGGCCGAGGAGGAGGAGGAGGACGAGGAGGCCGGCGAGGAGCGCGAGGAGCGCAAGCCCCGGGCGCAGGGGCGCGTGAGCCCCCTCGAGCGCTTCGCCTCCGACCTCACCCGCTCCGCCCGCGAGGGCAAGCTCGAGCCCGTGATCGGCCGCGAGCTCGAGATCGAGCGCACGGTCCAGGTCCTCTGCCGGCGCCTGAAGAACAACCCCATCCACGTCGGCGACGCCGGCGTCGGCAAGACCGCCATCACCGAGGGCCTGGCCCAGCGCATCGTCGCGGGCGACGTGCCCCCCCGGCTCAAGGACTACACGATCTACGCCCTGGACATGGGCGCCCTCCTCGCCGGCACCAAGTTCCGCGGCGACTTCGAGGAGCGGGTCAAGCGGGTCGTCGACGAGCTCATGAAGAAGGACCGGGCAATCCTCTTCATCGACGAGATCCACACCATCGTGGGCGCGGGCGCCGTCTCCGGCGGCTCCATGGACGCCTCCAACCTCCTGAAGCCCGCCCTCACCTCGGGCAAGCTCCGCTGCATCGGCTCGACCACCTACGACGAGTACAACAAGTTCTTCGAGAAGGACCGGGCCCTCTCCCGGCGCTTCCAGAAGATCGACATCGTCGAGCCGACCCAGGGCGAGACCGTCGAGATCCTCAAGGGCCTGCGGACCAAGTACGAGGAGTACCACGACGTCCGCTACTCCGACGAGGCCCTCGAGCTCGCCGTGCGGCTCTCCGCCCAGTACATCACCGAGCGCCGCCTGCCGGACAAGGCCATCGACGTGATCGACGAGGCCGGGGCCTGGGCCCGCATGAACGACTACAAGCGCCGAGCCCATGCCCTGGCCGAGGAGGCCGCCGCCCTCGCCACGGGCGCCGCGGCCGCCGAGCCGCCCGCCCCCGCGGCTTCCGAGGCCGGCGCCGCCGCGGCCGAGAACGCCGCCCCCGCCGCGGCCGAGAACGCCGCCCCCGCCGCGGCCGGGACCGCCACCCTCGACATCACGGCCCGGGAGATCGAGACCGTCGTCGCCAAGATAGCCCGCATCCCCGAGCGCTCGGTCTCCATGTCCGAGAAGGACAAGCTGGCCAACCTCGAGGCCGAGCTCAAGTCCGAGGTCTTCGGCCAGGACGGGGCCATCGAGGCCGTGGTCAAGGCCGTCAAGCGCAGCCGCGCCGGCTTCCGCAGCCCGGACAAGCCCGTGGCCAACTTCCTCTTCGTCGGCCCCACGGGCGTCGGCAAGACCGAGCTCGCCCGCCGCCTCGCCGCGCGCATGGGCATCTCACTCCACCGCTTCGATATGTCCGAGTACCAGGAGAAGCACACGGTGAGCCGCCTCATCGGCTCGCCTCCCGGCTACGTCGGCTACGAGGAAGGGGGCCTGCTCACCGACGCCATCCGCAAGACCCCCCACGCCGTGGTCCTCCTCGACGAGATCGAGAAGGCCCACCCCGACGTGTACAACATCCTCCTGTCGATCATGGACTACGCCACCTTGACGGACAACCAGGGACGCAAGGCGGACTTCCGCAACGTCGTCCTCATCATGACGAGCAACGCCGGGGCCCGCGACATCGGCAAGAGCATGATCGGCTTCGGCGAGCGCTCGATCACCGAGTCCGCCCTCACCGAGGCCGTGGAGCGGGCCTTCACCCCCGAGTTCCGCAACCGCCTCGACGCGGTGGTCAAGTTCGAGAACCTCCCGCCGGCCGTCATCGAGCGCATCGTCGTCAAGGCCATCGACGACTTCCGCGTCCAGCTCGCCGAGAAGAAGGTCGAGCTCAAGGTCAGCGACGCCCTGGTCAAGCACCTCGCCGAGAAGGGCTACTCCCGCGAGTTCGGGGCCCGCAACATAGGCCGGCTCGTCGAGGACAAGATCAAGACCTTCTTCGTCGACGAGGTCCTCTTCGGCCGCCTCGCCGGGGGCGGCACCGCCCTCGCCGACCTGGCCGAGGGCGAGGTCTCCATCACCGTTTCCTGAGCGCCCCCGGGCGCGCGTCGGAGCAGCAGCATGCGGCAGTCGCAGCAGAGCCTCGAGCCCGCCGGGCTCGAGGCGCAGGACCTGATCACCGGGGCGGCGGCCCTCCTCTTCGCCGCCTTCTCCCTCGTCTGGCCGGACACGGGGGTGGACCGGCTCCTCGGCCTCGAGCTGGCCCACGGCCACCTGGCCGCCCTGGGCTTCCTCGTCATGGCCTTCTTCTCCCTCGCCGTCGCCCCGCGGATCAGGCCTTCGAGCCCCCTCGTGGCCTTCCTGCGCCGATTCTACCCCCAGGCCTACCTCCTGGCCTTCTTCTCCGAGAGCATCCTCCTCTCCTCCATCGCCTTCGGCGGCCTCTCCCACGACCCGGCCATGGCCGCCGCCGACCAGGCCCTCTTCGGCTTCCAGCCCTCCATCGAGTTCTCCCGGGCCTTCTCCCACCTCCCCCTGGTCAACGAGCTCATGTTCGGCGCCTATTTCTCCTACTTCGTCATCATGATCACGACCCCCTGGCTGGCCTGGTTCCGGGGCGGGAGGGAGGAGGCGCGGCGCATGGTCTTCGCCCAGGCGGCCCTCTTCGTCGCCGTCGACCTCTTCTACGTCTTCTTCCGCGTCCAGGGCCCCAAGTACTGGTTCCCCGAGCTCCGCTCCGCCTGGTACGGCTCCTTCGAGGGCGGGGCCTTCGTCGCCTTCTTCCAGGCCGTCTTCGACAAGGCCGTCCTCTCGGGCGCGGCCTTCCCCTCCACCCACGTCATGCTGACCTTCGTGAGCCTCCGCTTCGCGCGGAGGATCGACAAGCGGCTCTTCGCCGCCTACCTCCCCCTCGCCGCCCTCATCGTCCTCTCCACCGTCTACATCTACGCCCACTACGCCGTGGACGCCATCGCCGGCATCCTCGCCGCCCTCGCCCTCGCCCCCCTGGCAGAGCGCGCACAGGGCCCTATCGAGGAGCTCTGCGCCAAGGCCGGCCAGCTCGGGGCCGCCGCCCGGCGATGAGGCCCCGCCGCCGCGAGAGCGAGCCTCCCTTCCCCTACCTCGGCGAGGAGGTCGACTTCCCCTTCCCCGAGGCCTCCGAGGCCGACGAGCGGGGCGTCCTCTGCTCCGGCGGCAACCTCTCCCCCGGCCTCCTGCTCTCGGCCTACCGCCGCGGCGTCTTCCCCTGGTACAACGAGGGCGAGCCCATCCTCTGGTGGAGCCCCGATCCCCGCTTCGTCCTCTTCCCCGAGGAGCTCCACGCCTCGGCCACCATGCTGAAGATCATGCGCCGGGCCGCCCGGGAGCCCTCCTTCGAGCTCGCCCTCGACCGGGACTTCCCCGCCGTCATCCGCGCCTGCTCCGCCGTCCCCCGGGCCGGCCAGCGCGGCACCTGGATCACCCCGGCCATGATCGAGGCCTACGTCGAGCTCAACCGCCTCGGCCTGGCCCACTCGGTCGAGGCCCGGCGCGGCGGGAGGCTCGTCGGGGGCCTGTACGGGGTCTCCCTGGGCTCGGCCTTCTTCGGCGAGTCAATGTTCAGCCTCGAGGACGACGCCTCGAAGGCGGCCTTCATCCCCCTCGTGTGGCGGCTGCGGGAAGAGGGCTTCACCCTCGTCGATTCGCAAGTGTATACTGACCATCTCGCCGGCCTCGGCGCCCGGGAGATCCCACGGGACGAGTACCTGCGCCACCTGCCCGAGCGCCTCGCGGCGCCGACGCGCAGGGGCGACTGGGGCACGCTCTTCCCGGACTTCCCCGCCTCGGCCGAGTACCGACGCCTCGTCCTGAAAGAGCCCGCCCCGAAATGAAGGTATTGTTCGTTCAGCTGCCGGTGCAGGATCCCAACTGGGAGAGCTCCCGGGCCAACGTGCCCCTGGCGGCCGGCTGCCTGGCCGCCTACGCCGAGTCCCGCGGCCTGCTCGCGCGCGAGGAGTGGCGCATCCTGGGGCGGGAGGCCACGGACTACGGCTCGGACGCCGCCCTGGTCGAGGCCATCGCCGCCTGGGAGCCCGACCTCGCCTGCTTCAGCCTCTACGCCTGGAACCTCGAGCGCAGCATCCACGTGGCCGAGCGCGCGGCCGCGGCCTCGGGCCGGACCCGCTTCGTCGCCGGCGGCCCCGAGGTCGTGCCCGGCATGCTCGTCTACGAGGGCGAGCGGGGCTCGGGCCGCTCGCCCTTCCACGCCCTGGTCGAGGGCGAGGGCGAGCTGCCCTTCGCCGAGCTCCTGGCCGACCTCAGGCGGGGCAAGCCCCTGGCCAGGCGCTACGCCGCCTCCGAGCTCCTCGACCTGGCTACGGCCCCCAACCCCTACCTCGCGGGCACCCTCCCCATCGAGGCCGAGCGCCCCGTCCACCTCGAGACCATGCGCGGCTGCCCGGGCAAGTGCGGCTACTGCTACTACGGCAAAAACTACCCGACCGTCCGCCGCTTCCCTCGGGAAGACGCCTACAAGGTCGTCGAGCTCGCCGGCCGCGGCCGGGCGAGCGAGATATACCTCATGGACCCCTCCTTCCAGGCCACCGAGGACCTGGCCGACCGCCTCGTCGGCCTGGCCAAGGCCAACGCCGCCGGCCTGCCGATCCACGCCGAGCTCAGGCTCGAGTCGATCGGCGAGGAAGCCGGCCGCCTCTACGCCGCGGCGGGCCTGGGCTCGGCCGAGGTGGGCCTGCAGAGCGTCAACCCGCGGGCCCTCGAGGCCGTGAACCGCTCCTGGGACCGGGCGGCCTTCGAGCGGGGCGCGGAGATCATGCGCAAGAACCGCGTGACCGTGAAGACCGGCCTCATCCTCGGCCTGCCCTTCGACGGCTACGAGCAGGTCATCGAGACCTTCGACTTCCTGGGCATGCACGGCCTGGGGCAGGAGGCCGAGCTCTACCCCCTCGCCCTCCTCCCCGGCACCCCCGTGCGCGCGATGGCCGACGACTGGGGCATGGGCCGCATGGAGGGCCCCCCCTACTGGGTCACCTCCACCGACTGGATCTCCCAGGACGACATGGCCGACGCGGTGGCCGCCTTCGAGGACGGCTTCGACGTCGAGTGGGCCTTCCCCCCCGCCCCCCACTTCCGCGAGGACGAGGGCGGCTACCGCGCCTTCGTCGACGCGCGGCGCGGCGAGAACCTCGACTGGATGCGCCTGAATCCCGCCAAGCTCGCCAGCTCCATCACCCTCCTCGCCGACGCCGACGACCCCGAGGGCCTGTCCCGCCTCGCCCGCGCGGCCCGCGACCTCCGCCGCGACAACCCCTTCGCCCTCTACCAGCTCGTCCTGCGCTCCGACACGCGCATCCCCTCGGAGAAGCTCAGCGCCCGCCTGCGCGACGCCTTCCTCCGCGAGGAGCACTACTACGAGCTCTCGCGCTTCTTCTCCCTCGACCCCCAGCCGAGCTACCAGACCCGCCTGTTCTTCGCCACGCGCAACCCCTCCCTCGCCTACCGCGCCATGGAGGAGGCCACCGACCTCGAGACCATGCTGGTCATCGGGGGCAAGGGGGGCTTCAACGCCGACCGGCTCGCGGAGCAGATGCCCTTCGTGGCCTTCGACCGCGAGGCCCTGCCCTTCGACCGGCTCTACGAGCTCATGACGATCTACGCGGACTTCCGCCACATGCTCGTCGAGGCGCCCGAGGAGCTGTTCAAGTAAGGGGGGGAGCGCCTCGTTGATCTCCCCGTTCTTGGATCAAGCCGCCGCGGGCTTTCTTCGAACGTCCCGGGGCGGGTCCTGTCGCAACAAAAAAAGGGGCGTCCTCCAAGAGTCGGGCGTCCCGTTTTTCATTGCGACACCCGCCGCCCTACGTCGTCGACGAGAAGCGTCGCGCTGTTCAACCCCGTCGCGGCGGCTCGCAGGTCTCCCCTTTGCCTGCTGAGCCCCAACTCCTCCTGCGCTGCTCCCCCTGCCTCCGCGGTCCTCGCGCGGAGCGCTGCGGTCCGCTCCGGCACCCCCACTCCCCGCATGGGGGCCGGCGAGGTCGCGTATCGCGCGGGGCGCGGTTGACAGGCCGGCCGGTTCGGGCCGATAGTGATGGCCCCGCGATGGATCGAAGGCCCAGGCCGCGGGGAGAGCCGGAGCCGCAGGACATGATCGACACGAACCTCCTCACCCTCCCCCTCCTCCTCTCCGCGGGCCTCCTAGTCTTCGCCGCGGCCTACGCGGCCGCGCGGCGCCGCGTGCGCTCCGCGACCGAGTTCGCCTGGCTCATGGCCGCCTCGGCCGCCTACTGCCTGGCCTACGCCCTCGAGCTGGACTCCCGGGACCTGCCGGGCCTCGAGGCGGTCGTGCGCCTGGAGTATCTCGCCACCTCCTACCTCCCCCTCCTGTGGATCCTATTCGCCCTCGCCTTCTCCGGCCGGCCCAAGCCCCGACCCGCCCTCCTCGCCGCCCTCCTCGCCGCGCCGACGGTCACCATCCTCGCGGTCTGGAGCAACGAGCTCCACGGCCTGTACTACGCCCGCACCTGGCTCAGGACCGACGGCCCCTTCCCCGCCTTCGGCTTCGAGCGCGGACCCCTGTACTGGCTCACCATCGCCTACTACCAGCTCTACCTCGCCGCCGGCAATATCATCCTCGTACGCCACGCCCTGCGCTCGACGCGCGCGAGCCGCCGGCAGGCCCTCATGGCCTGCGCGGGCTCCCTCCTGCCCTGGGGCGGGAACATAGCCTACCTCCTGGGCCTCGTCCCCTGGGGCCTCGACCCGGGCCCCCTGGCCATGACCGCCACGAGCCTCTGCTTCGCCCTGGCGGTCTTCCGCCTGGGCCTCTTCGAGCTCGTGCCCGCGGCCCGGGACCGGGCCATCGAGTCCCTGCGCGAGGGCTTCCTCGTGACCGACGGCCGCGGCCGGGTGATCGACGCCAACCTGGCCGCGGCCGCCCTCCTCGGCCCTTGGGCCCGGCGCGAGGACGAGAGCCTGGGGGCCGAGGCGGGGCTCGCGCGCGAGCCCCGCGCAGCCTCGGGCGGGAGCGCCGAGCCCGGGGCCGCCGAGATCGCCTCCCTGATCGAGGCCGGGGGCGGGGAGGCCGAGTTCTCCCTACCCGCGCCGGGCGGCGGGGAGCGCCGCCTCGTCGCCCAGGCCTTCCGGGTGCGCGTCGGCCGGCGGAAGGAGAAGGACGGCTGGGGCGTCGTGGTCCGCGACGTCACCGAGACGGCGGCCCTCCTCGCCAAGCTGGCCCTCCTGGCCGGCACCGACGAGCTCACGGGCCTGTGCAACCGGCGCCGCTTCTTCGAGGAGGCGGCGCGCGAGTTCGCCCACGCCTCCCGCGAGGGCCGCAGCCTCGGCGTCGCCATCCTCGACATCGACCACTTCAAGGCCGTGAACGACAGCTACGGCCACGCGGCCGGCGACGAGGCCCTCCGCGCCGTCGCCGCGCGGCTGTCGAAGGTCCTGCGTGAGGCCGACATCCTCTGCCGCTACGGCGGCGAGGAGTTCGCGGTCCTCTTCCCCGGCGCCGATCCGGCCGCGGCCCTGCGCGCCGCCGAGCGACTCAGGCTCGCCATCGGCTCCGCCCCGATCCTCTGGGAAGGGAAGGAGCTGCGCGTGACCTCGAGCGCGGGGGTCTACGCCGCGCCGCCGGGCCGCGAGTCGGGGCTCGACGATTTCATCGAGCGGGCCGACGCGGCCCTCTACGCGGCCAAGGAGGCGGGGAGGGACCGGAGCGTGCTGGGGGGCTGAGTATGGTAAGGGGGCGCCCGGCCGGTCTCCACGTCCCAGGGTCAAACCGCCGCGGGCATTTTCATAACGGCCCAGGGCGGGGCCTGTCGCAACAATAAGCGGGGCGGTCCTCCTAGGGTCGGAGGTCCCGTCTTTTGTTGCGACACCCGCCACCCTACGTCGCCGATGAGCAGTGGAGCGCTGTTCAATCCCGTCGCGGCGGCTCGTTGGTCTCCCCTTTGCATGCCGAATCCCGACTCCTTCTTCACGGCTAACGCTCGCTTCGCTCGCTAGGCTTCGCGCCCCCTGCCTCCGGCCGCGCGGCTCCTGGTCCGGCTTTGAGCATTCCCCCGCGCGCCCTTCAGAACCGGCGCTTGACGTAGAGGTTCACAAAGCTCGTCGCGTCCTCGACGTCGGGGGCATCCTCGTAGACGCCGCTCTTGTGGTAGAGGGAGGCAGCGAGGCCGAGGGAGAGCTCCGGGCTCAGGGCCCGCTCCAGGGCCAGGCTCAGCATCCCGATCATCGCGTAGCCCTCGTAGCCCTCCTCGGGGGCCGAGGCGGGGATCGTGTGGAAGCCGTAGAAGGCGTAGTCGAGGATGAGGGCCCCGCGGCGGGGGTGGAGGAGCTCGAGGCCGAGCTTGGCCCCCTCGCCCGTACCGAGGTCGTACTCCCGCCGCTCCTCATCGGAGGAACCTTCCTCGCCGCTCAGGAAGGCGTACTCGCTCGCGCCCAGGGCGACCCAGTCGGCGTGGAGCCTGGTCCGGAGCCTAAGGCCCCGGGGGAGGCCGCGCTCGCTCTTCCAGGACAGGCCGAGGGATATCGCGGAGAAGGTGATGTCCGAGCTGTAGATCAGGTCGTAGTGGAGGCTGGGCCCCAGGCTCGCCCGGCGCCGGGCCGAGTCGGCGAGGGCCCAGGAGCGGAGGAAGCCGTCGGAGAAGAAGGCGATCGAGCGGTAGCTCGGGGAGAGGGCGAGGGAGAGGCGCTGCTCGAAGCTCTCGTAGGGAATCGAGGAAGCCGCGCCGAAGGGATCGCCGTAGGCGAGGCGGAGCTCGAAGGTCCCCAGGATATCCTGGTCGCGGTCGGCCTCGCCCCGGCTCGCGTCGAGGGCGGGGCGGTAGTCGACGAGGCCGGCGGCGAGGGAGAGCTCGCCCTCGGAGATAGCCCCCTCGGCCTCCTTCCCGCCCTCGTTCCCGAGGGCGCGGTTCGCGGCGTCCATCGGGCTGAGGAGGGCCGCCGCGAGGGGATGGGAGGGCTCCACCGCCTGGTAGAGGCGATGGAGCATCTCGCCCAGCGCGGCCCCGCCGATCGTCGTGGCGACGAGGTCGTTCTTGGAGGGGAGCTCCGTCTCCAGGAAGAGCTCCCAGACGGAGCTGCCGGAGAGGGCCGCGAGGGTCGAGCCGTAGAAGCCCAGGCCGTTCGCGCGCGCCGCGTTGAAGTAGAGGGAGCCGTGGTAGGGGTGGCCGAGCTGGTTGACGGCGAAGCTGTCCTGGTCCCAGACCCAGTCCGAGCGGAGGTTGCGCCAGATCGTGTCGGGGCTGACCTGCGCCCACTCGTAGCCGATGAGGTAGCGGTCGACGGCGTAGAGGGAGAGGTTCAGGGCCTGGGCTTCGGCTAGGGCCAGGCCAATCCGCGGCGAGCCTTCGTCCTTCGGGGGAGGGAGTTCCTCGGCCCCGGCGAAGCCGCCGAGGATGATCAGGATGCAGAGCAGGGAGGGAGTCTTCACTGCGGTAAAAATACCGAAATCATGAAACGAAGATCAACCTTGTTTCCTACCGATTACTGCGATATCGCGCGTTTGGCTGCGGTTTACGAGAAGGGGACGCACCGCCGCCGCGCTTCGCTTTACAGCCAGACTGGAGGGGAGTATCATCTGCTCCGTCGGAGGGGATCGATGAAAAAAGTCCTGCCCGTCCTCCTCATCGCCTTCCTATCCTGCGCCTCCTGCGCCACCATGGTCTCCGGCTACGCGGCGGCGGGCAGCTCGCCCCTGGACGCGGAGGCCATCCCCGCGGGCTCGGGCCGCGTGGTCTTCGGGCGGCCGGCTTCCTTCTCGATGTCGGCCATCCTCGTCCAGGCGACGATGGGCCAGACCAGGGTCGCCGCCATCCAGAACGGCTCCTTCGCCTCGGTCCTCGCCGCGCCGGGGGAGTACCAGCTGCGAATGGAGGGCTTCGCCTTCGGAGCGGCATCGCCCCTCTACGCCGCGAGCTTCTCGCTGCAGGTGCGCGCCGGCTCGACCCTCTACGTCGAGCTCAATCCGATGACCATGACGGCGAGCTTCGCGAACATGATCTCCATTCTCGACGCCCCGCGGCTCGACTACGCGAAGATCGGGCGGGTCCAGCCCCTGGTCGCCTCGGTCTCGGCCTCGGGCGGCCAGGCCCCCGCCCCGGTCGCTGCCGCGGCGAAGGCCGCCCCGGCGCCTTCTCCAGCCCCCGCACCCGCACCAGCCCCCGCTCCGGCGCCCGCGCCGGCCAAGTCCAAGCCCGCCGCCGGCCTCGAGCCTTTGAAGCTCGGCAAGTCCTCGGGCTCGGGCAAGAATCCCGTCGTCCCGGCCCCCGGCAAGAGCGTCCTCGCCAAGAACGTCATCGCCATCGTGATCGGCAACCGCGACTACGAGCGGGGCACGAGCCCGGTGAGCTACGCCCTGAACGACGCCGCCGCCTTCCGCGCGACCCTCGAGCGGAGCTTCGGCCTCGACCCGAAGGACATCTGGTACTCCGAGAACCTCGGCCTGGCCGACTTCCTGAGCCTCTTCGGGAGCGCCGAGGACTACAAGCGCTCCCGCGTCTACCGCACGGCCTCGATGCGCGAGTCCCCGACCGACCTCGTCATCTACTACTCGGGCCACGGGGCCCCCTCGACCTCGGGCGCGACCAAGGGCAAGGGCTACCTCGTCCCCGTGGACGCCGACCTCCTGGCCATCCAGAGCACCGGCTACTCGATCGACGAGCTCCTCCAGAACGTCGCCTCAATGAAGGCCGAGAAGGTGATCGGCCGGAGCTGGATCTGCTTCGACGCCTGCTTCTCGGGCCAGGGCGGCGACGGGGGGCTCCTGATCAAGAACGTCTCCGGCATCGCGGTCAAGCCCGTGGCGCCCAAGGCCAGGATCGCGGAGTCCGTCGTCATGTTCGCCTCCTCGGGCGAGGAGTTCGCCTCCTGGTACCCCGAGGAGAAGCACGGCCTGTTCACCTACTTCCTCCTGAAGGGCCTCGCCGGCGAGGCCGACGAGAACGGCGACCGCTCCATCGCCATCCCCGAGCTCGAGTCCTACCTGCGGAAATGGGTGCCGCGCTACGCCAACGGGCTCAACGCCCAGGAGCAGACGCCCCAGGTCCTCGCGGCCGGAGATATCCCCGGCTTCCTCAGCCTCAGGAAATAGGACGGCGCCCCCCGGAGGGGGCGCCGCGCCTGGCGAAGGGGGTACGGCCGGCCGGGCCTCAGTAGCGCCTGGCCAGGTCCACCTCGCGGCCGCAGCTCCCCGTCTCGAGCCAGGAGGCCAGGTTCTCGATCGTCTGGTCCGCGGCGATGACGCTCGCCTCGCGGGTCGAGCCGCCGACGTGGGGCGAGAGGATGACGTTGGGCAGCTCGTGGATGGGGAAGCGCGAAGGCGCGCCGCTCGTCGCCCCGGCCTTGGGGTATTGGTACCAGGTGTCGATGCCGGCGCCCTTGAGGATGCCGTCGCGCAGGGCGAGGTAGAGGCCCTCCTCGTCGATCACGGCGCCCCGGCCCACGTTGACGATGAACTTGCCCCTGGCCGAGAGGAGGACTTCCTTGGAGAAGAGCCCCTGGGTCGAGGGCGAGAGGGGCAGGGTCACGTAGAGGAGCTCGGCCCCCGCCACGGCGCGGCTGAAATCGGGCTCGACGCGGTCGAAGTTAGGCGGCGTGGGCTCGCCCGAGCGGCTCCGGTAGCCGACGACCTCGCAGTCGAAGGCCTTAAGGAGCTTGGCGAGGGCCTGGCCGATGGCGCCCGTGCCGAAGACCGCGCACTTCCGGCGGAAGAGGGAGTTCCACTCGTCCTCGGCCCCCTTGCCGACCCAGAAGCCGTGCCACGCGGTCCGCTTGAGGTCGTTGTGGTACTCGATGGTCCTCCCGTAGAAGGCCAGGGTCATGGCCAGGGCGCACTGGGCGACGGACTCGGCGTTGCCGTGCACGTTGAAAAGCCGCACGCCCCGGGCGGCGAGGAGCTCGAGGGGGAGGTGGTTGACTCCGGTGATGGAGAGGAAGAGGGCCTTGAGGGAGCTCGCCCCCTCGAGGAAGGCCGGGTCGACCTTGGAGGCGAGGAGGGCGTCGAAGCTCCCGGGATCGGCGAGGACGGCGGCGGGGTCGGCGACGAACTGCTGCCCGGGGAAGCGGGAAGGGAGGGCGGCGAGCCGCTCGGCCCAGAGCGCGGAGCCGGCGGGCATGAGTGATCCTATGCGCATGGCTGGAAGTCTACGCGGGGAAGGCGGCCGGGGCAAGGGCTAGCGGAGGCTCCGGACGAGGAGGAGGACCAGGGCGAGGACGGCGGCCGTGGCGAGGGGATAGGCCCACCAGGGCGGGGGCGGGGCGGCCGGGGGCAGGCTCTTCAGGGGATCGGGGGCGGCGTTGGCCACGTCGGCGTAGCCGCAGACCGGGCAGCCGGCGGCGAAGTCGTCGGAAGCGCCGACGTAGCCGCAACGGGGGCACTTGACCGAGGAGAAGAAGCGTCCGCAGCGGGGGCAGACGCGGGCGTCCTTCCGGACCTCGGCCCCGCAGCGCTCGCAGTAGTACTTCGGCTTCTTCACGGCCCCCCCGGGCGCGGGCCCTAGGCGGTCTCTTTCTTCGCGCTGGGGCAGGAGGGCGAGCTCCCGCAGGAATCGCAGGAGCCGGAGGGCTTGCGGCTGTCGTTCACGTAGAAGCCGGAGCCCTTGAAGATGATCCCCGTGCCCCCGTTGATGACCCGCCTGACCTTCTTGCCGCAGGCGGGGCAGGAGCTTATGGGCTCGTCGGACATGCTCTGGAAGGCCTCGAAGCTCTTCCCGCAGGAATTGCACTCGTACTCGTACGTGGGCATCGGACTGGCACCTCGGTATTCCGAACGGAGCCGGCCGGCGGCCTTTTCGCCGCGGGGCTCCCTCGCTATTTCAAGCACCAATATAGCAAGAAGGGGCCCCGGTCGTAAAGCGCCCGCCGCTAGGCCTCGATCCGCTCGCCCTCGGCGTCGAAGAGGAGGAGGCGCGCCGCCTCGATCTCGACCTCGATCTCGTCGCCCGGGGCTCCCGCGAACTCCTCGGTCGAGATGGCGAAGAAGGGGGTCCCGCAGAGCTCGAGGCTGAGGATCCACTCCGACCCGGTGGGCAGGACGGCCTCGACCCGGGCCCTGCCCCGGAAGGCCCGCCCGCACCCCCTCCTCGGGGAAAGGGAGATGGACTCGGGCCGCACGCCGATGGTCCTCGCCCTTCCCTCGAGGCCGGGGAAGAGCTCGAGGAGGCGGCCGCAGGCCTCGGCGCAGGAGGCCTCCCCCACCGCGATCCTGTTGATCGGGGGGCTGCCGACGAACTCGGCCACGAAGAGGTTGCGCGGCCGGCGGTAGACCTCCATCGGCTTGTCGAACTGCTGGAGCACGGCCCGGTTCATGACGGCTATCTCGGTGGAGAGGGTCATGCCTTCGAGCTGGTCGTGGGTGACGAAGACGATGGTGTTCTTGAGCTCGGCGTGGATCCGCTTGAGCTCGGCGCGCATCTCCAGGCGGAGCTTGGCGTCGAGGTTGGACAAGGGCTCGTCGAGGAGGAGGACCTCCGGGTCGAGGACGAGCATGCGCGCCAGGGCGACCCGCTGCTGCTGGCCGCCGGAGAGCTGCATGGGGTAGCGCCCCTCGAAGCCGCCCAGGCGCAGGAGCTCGAAGACGCGCTCGAGCCGCCGCTTGCGCTCGGGCCGCGGGACCTTCCGCATCTCCAGGCCGAAGGACACGTTGTCCGCTACCGTCATGTGGGGCCAGAGGGCGTAGCTCTGGAACACGAGCCCCATGCCCCGCTCCTCGGTCGGCACGTCGACGCCCCGGGCCGCGTCGAAGAGGACGCGCTCGCCGACGCGGATGACCCCCGCGCTCGGCGACTCGAGGCCGGCGATCATGCGCAGCGTCGTGGTCTTGCCGCAGCCCGAGGGCCCGAGGAGGCTGACGAAGCTGCCCTCGGGTATGACGAGGTCGAGGCCCTCGACCGCCTTGAGGCGGGAGCCGGGGTAGGTCTTCTCGACGCCGATGAGCTCGATCCTTGCCATGTTCGGTCCTATCCCTTCCCGAGGGCGGCCGGGGAGTCGGCGCCCGACAGCTTTCGCACGCCGAGGTCCAGCGCGACGATGATGAGGACTATCTCGAGCACCACGGCGTTGGCCAGCTGGCTGTAGCCGTAGTCCATGTAGCGGAGCACCTGGGTGGTCAGGAGCTCGGTGCCCGGGCTCGCGAGCATGATGACCAGGCTCTGCTCCTTCATGCCCGTGATGAAGGGCAGGACGACGCCGCTGACCAGGCCGGCCTTCTGCAGGGGCAGGACGATCCTCGACATGCGCCGGCGCCAGGGGGCCCCGCAGATCCGCGCGGCGTCCTCGGGGTCGTTGCCCAGCTGCATCATCGAGGCGATGCCGGCCCGGGCCGAGTAGGGCAGGTACTTCACGCTCATGACGAGGACCACGAGGCCCATCGTGCCGTAGAGGCTGGGGATCGGGCCGCGCCGCACCGCGAACAGGCCTATGAAGGCGGCGGCGAAGGCGATGCTCGGCACGAGGTAGGGCACGAAGGACAGCTGCTTCAGGTACCGCGTCGAGAGCGAGCGCGGCGAGCGCGTCGCGACGTAGCCCACGAAGATCCCCGCGAAGCCGGCGATCAGGGCCGCGGCCGCCGAGGTGCGCAGGCTGTTCCAGGCCGCCCGCCAGACCTCGGGGCTCCGGAGGACCCCGCTGAGGCCGGGCATCGCGGGGATCGAGCCGCCGATCCAGTAGGCCGCCGTCAGGCTCTCCGGCCCGAAGTCGCCCGGGCGCCGGGTGAGGCTCGAGAGGACCAGGGTCGCCAGGGGGGCGAGGACCGAGACGCCGACGAGGGCCGACATGAAGGCGAGGGCCGGGGCCTTGCCGCGGCCGAGGGCGGAGACCCGGCTGATCGAGCCCTTGACCCCGATCGTCACGAAGCGCTTGGCCTCGCGGAGGAAGAAGCCGTCCACCGCGATGAGGCTCACCCCGATGAGGATCATCGCCAGGGCGATGACCGAGGAGACGCCGGGCGAGCCGGACTTGAAGGCGCTGTAGAGGGCCGTGGGCAGGAGGCTGTACTTGACCGGCGAGCCGAGGATGTAGGGCGTGCCGAAGGAGCCCAGGACCCGCGTGAAGATCAGGAGGAAGGAGGACATGAGGGCGGGGAGGAGGAGGGGCGCGACGATGCGCCTGGCCACCGTGCCGCGGCGCGCGCCCACGACCCGGGCCGACTCCTCGAGCTGGGCGTCCATCGAGCCCAGGGAGTTCGAGAAGAGGGTGTAGGCGAAGGGGAAGACGTGGAGGGCCTCGCAGGCGATGATGGGCAGGGCGCCGTAGGCCAGCCAGTCGGGGGGCGAGAGGCCCAGGCTCTCGAAGAGGCCCGCGGTGCCCCCCATGCGGCGGTTCTTGAAGAGGGTGATCCAGACCGTCGCGAAGGTCCAGGAGGGCATGATGTAGGGGAGCATCATGAGCTTCGAGAACCAGCGCTTCCCGGGCAGGTCGGTCTTCTTGATGAGATAGGCCGCGGCCGCGCCCGCGGGGATCGCGGCGAGGCTGACCATGAGGGCCACGTAGAGGGTGCGGCCGAGGGGCCGCCAGAAGAGGACCTTCGAGATGGGGAGGGCGAAGACCCGCTGGTAGAAGCGGAGCGTGAAGCTCCCCGTGGCCAGGCCCGAGACCGCGCTGTCGCGGACGCCCACGCGGAAGGTGCCCGCGAGCATGGAGGCCAGGGGGGCGAGCACCAGGTAGGAGAGGGTCAGGACCAGGAGGAAGGCGAGCATCCTCGTGGGATCGCGGAGCGCCGAGCGGGCGCGGTTGCCCGCCCGGCGCAGCCGGAATGCCGTGGATTCGGCCATGCTTTCCCTAGTTGGCTTTCCCGTAGAGGAGCCAGAAGTCGAGGATGTCCTGCCTGAGCTTCATCGCGCCCTTGTTGTCGAGCCTGAGGAGCTTGGGCAGCCAGACCTGCCAGGAGCCCTCGTTCGCGGGATTCACGAAGGCCTCGACGTTCGAGGAGTAGCCGCCCATATTGTCCACGGTCCAGGGGGCGATGCCCTCGGGAGTGCAGACGTAGCGGAGGAAGAGCTTGGCGGCGTTCGGGTGGGGCGCGTTCTTGACCAGGAGGGCGTAGGTCGGCAGGGCGTAGCCCATGAAGGGCTTGAGGCCCTGGCAGGTGGCGAGCTTGAGGTTCTTGTCGACGTTGTCCCGCATCTTGGTCATGGTGATCATGCCGACCGGCGGGTCCTTCTGGCCGGCGGCGCCCACCGCGTCGCCGATATCGCCGTCGGAGTTCATGGTTAATAGGCCGTTCTCGAAGAGGCGGCGCAGGAACTCCCAGCCGGCGTTCCTCTCCTTGACGGCGAGGGCCTTCCCGTAGAGCTCCTTGTAGGCCGCGGCCATCGCCTCGGGCTGGCCGACGATGGTGGCGAAGAAGGCGAGGTTGGCGGGGGTCAGGGCCGGGTCGCGGACGATGACCTTGCCCTTCCACTTCGGCTCGGTGAGCTGCCAGAGGTTCGTGATGGGGTTGCCCTTCGGGTAGGCCTCGGCGTTGTAGGCGAAAACCCGCGGCTGCCACTGGTAGACGAGGGGATACTGGTCGTCCTTGGCGATCTTCGAGGCGAGGTCCTTGGGGAACCAGCTCGTCACGTAGCCGTCGGGAAGGAGCTTCGCCTCGAGGAAGGGGCCGTCCTCGAAGCCGATGGCGTCGACCTGTACCTTGCCCGAGTCGACCTCGCGGATGACGCGCTCGGCCTGCTCGGGATCGGCCATCTTGGTGCCCTTCACCTTGATGCCGTACTTCGCCTCGAAGTTCTTCGCGGCCACGGTGATACGGCTCGAGGTCCAGTAGACCACGAGCTCGCCCTCGGCCTTGGCGGCCTTGACCAGGGCATCGAGGTTAAGCTCCTCCTCCATGTAGCCGGGCTTGGCCTGGGCGAGGAGGGGGGAGAAGGCGGTCAGGAGGATGAGCACGAAGAGGGCTGAACGGGCCATAGCGCACTCCTTTTGGAAACCGATTTTCAAAAAACGGTTTCAGGAAACTTTTTTTGAGTATAGGCCAGTTCCGCAATCTGTCAATCAAAATTTCAGGCTTGCCCTCGAGCTGAAAATATTGTTTCATTACAGGGAAGAGGTGAGCCGCCATGGCAGAAACGGGGAGCATCCTGGAGCGGATCAGGGCCGAGTACGAGTCCCTGCCCAAGTCCCATAAGAAGATAGCCGACTTCATCGTCACCCGCTTCCAGGACGTGATCTTCTTCTCGATCTCCGAGTTCGCCGCCGCCCTGGGCACGAGCGAGGCGGGCATTTTCCGCTTCGCCCAGTACTTCGGCTTCTCGGGCTACCCCGAGCTCAAGCGGGAGCTGATCCGCTACTACAAAGAGCAGCTCGTCCCGGAGAGCAAGATCCGCAGCGCCATGGGCGAGTACAAGCTCTCCGAGTCCCTCTACGCCGACATGGTCGAGCAGGAGATCGGCTACCTCCGGCTCTCCGCGAAAGCGGTGGACAAGGCGACCTTCGACCGGAGCGTCGAGCGCATCGTCGGCGCCCGGACGGTCTACGCCTACGGCACGGGCTCGAACGAGTCCCTCGCCCACTACTTCTGCTACCGCATGAACCGCTTCCGCATCGCGACCGCGAAGATCACGGAGACGGGCAAGGAGCTCTGCGAGCGCCTGCTCAGGATCGGGAAGGAGGATTTCGTGGTCCTCTACGCCTTCACCAAGCCGAGCCGGGACCTCGCCGTTCTCCTCTCGCACCTGAAGGCCCGCGGCGCGCCGAGCCTCCTGGTGACCAACACGAGGATCCCCCCCATGATGAAGGACACGGACCTGGCCCTGGTCGCCGAGCGGGGCCCCTTCGGCACCTTCCAGTCCCCCCTCGTCCCCATGGCCATCACCAACGCCCTCATCGTCGGGGTGGCGGAGCGGCTCGGCGAGGGGGCGATCGAGGCCCTCCAGGAGATCAGCGAGCTCAGGCGCCGCTACTACGATGAGGAGCTGGCGGGGATCGAAGCCCAGCCCTGATTGGTATATTATTTTCGATTGCGTTTGTTCTGAAAATATATTTACATTTCCTGCCCGACCCAGTATAGTCTCGGCAGAGACCCGAGCTATGAGACTCCAAGCCCTGCTCTTCGATATGGGCGGTACCCTCGACGACTACCGCTTCGATAGCGCCTCGGCCCTCGCCTCCCTGCCCGAGCTGCGCTCCCTCCTGGCCCGCGCGGGCCTGGGGCGCCTGCCCGGGGACGAGGAGCTCCTCGCCCTGGTCGCCGCCGGGGAGGAGCGCTACCGCGCCTTCCGCGAGGCCGAGCTCCTCGAGCTCGAGCCCGAGACCGTCTGGCGGGACTACTACCTGCGCGGCTCGGGCCCCCTGCCCGGCCTGACGCCGGAGCTCGGCGAGAGTCTCGCCCTCATCGTGGACACCCGCTTCCACCCCCGCTCCCTCCGGCCCGAGGCCCCGGCGGCCCTCGCCGCGCTCAGGGCCCGGGGCCTGAAGCTCGGGATCGTGAGCAACGTCCTCTCGCGGGGCCAGGTCCCCGCCGACCTCGAGCGCTACGGCATCGCGGGCCTCTTCGACGCGGTCCTGACCTCCTCGGAGTACGGCCGCCGCAAGCCCCACCCCTCCATCTTCCTCGAGTGCGCCGCCCGCCTCGGGGCGGCGGCCGGGGACTGCGGCTACGTGGGCGACCGGGTCTCGCGCGACGTGGCCGGGGCGCGGCGGGCCGGCTTCGCCCTCGCGGTCAGGATCCGCCACGATTTCCCGGCCCGGCCCGAGCCCGGGAACCCCGCGCCCGACCTCGTCATAGACCGGCTCGACGAGCTCGCGCCCGCCCTCGATCGCTTCGAACAAGGAGGATCCTGATGCCTAGGCCCCTGCCCCTCGGGGCGGTCTGCTTCTCCGAGTACGCCGAAGGCTACGAGAGCTTCGTCGAGCTGGCCGCCTCGCGCGACCTCTCGTGGATCGAGTTCAAGTACGAGCCCCCGGCCCGCGAGGCCGCGGGCTCCCTCGACCCGGGCCGGGTGGCGGCGGCCCTGGCCCGCCGCGGCATCTCGGCCTCGGTCCATCTCCCCTTCGACGAGCTGAACATCGCCGACCTCGACGACGGGATGCTGGAGGAATCGCTGCGGCTCCAGCTCGAGGGCCTGCGCTTCGCCGCCGCCATCGGCGCCCGGCGAGCCACGATCCACTCCGGCTCCCTGCCGGCCAAGGACTACAGCCCCGCGGCCTTCGCCGAGTCGAAGCGCCGCTGCCTCTCCTCCCTCGGCCGGGCCCTCGAGCTCGCCGAGTCCCTGGGCATCGCCCTCTGCCTCGAGAACGGCAACGGCTACACCCGCTCGGCCCTCAAGCACGCGGTGGCTCCCTGCCATATGCGCGAGATCAGGGAGAAGCTCGGGGGCAGGATCGGCTTCACCCTCGACCTCGGCCACGGGACCTACTTCTCCGCCGATCCCTCCTACCTCGTCGAGGAGCTGGGGCCCGAGCTCGTCCTCCTCGCCCACCTCCACGACAACTCGGGCCGGGCCGACGAGCACCGCCCCCTCGGCGCGGGAGTCCTCCGCCTCGACAAGCTGATCGCCGCCTACCTCGCGGGCGGCTGGTCCTTCCCCCTGAGCCTCGAGCACAAGAACGTGCCCGACCTCATGGCCTCAGTCGAGCGCTTCGACGCCGAGCTCGCGCGGATGAGCCTGGCTCGGTAGAGGACGCCGAGGCGGGGCGCCGCGCGGCGCGGCTCCGCGCGACCTAACGCGGAATCGCGAAGCGCGAGCGGCGGCGCGGGAGCGGCCGCGCCTCGGAACGGACCTCGGGGATGAGAGAGTTGCGGCATGCCCCGCGAGCTACCGAGGCGGGGCGCCGCGCGGCGCGACTCCGCGCGATCTAGCGCGGAATCGCGAAGCGCGAGCGGGGCCCCGCCCTCGGCGAGTACGCTAGGTATCCCTACTACTCGCCGCGGGGGGCCATCGGCTACTTGATCACCCCGAGCTTCTTGCCGACCTTCGTGAAGGCCGCTATCGCCTTGTCGACCTGCTCGGTCGAGTGGCCCGCGGAGATCTGCACGCGGATCCGGGCCTTGCCCCGGGGCACGACGGGGAAGGTGAAGCCGATCACGTAGATCCCCTCGGCCAGGAGCTCGTCGGCCATCCGCATCGCGACCTTCTCGTCGTAGAGCATGACCGGGCAGATCGGGTGCACGCCGGGGCGGATGTCGAAGCCGGCGCGGGTCATGCCCTCGCGGAAGCGCTTGGTGTTCTCCTCGAGCTTGTCGCGGAGGGCGGTCGACTCGCTGAGCATGGCGAGGCACTCGAGGGTCCCGCCCACGATGGAGGGCGCCACCGTGTTCGAGAAGAGGTAGGGCCGGGCCTTCTGGCGGAGGTACTCGACGATCTCCCTGCGGCCCGAGACGCAGCCCCCCGAGGCCCCGCCCAGGGCCTTGCCGAAGGTCGTCGTGATGATGTCGACGCGGCCGGCGACCCCGCAGTGCTCGGGGCTGCCGCGGCCGGTCCGGCCCAGGAAGCCCGTCGCGTGGGAGTCGTCCACCATGACCAGGGCCCCGTACTCGTCCGCGAGGTCGCAGATCTCCTTGAGCTTGACGATGTCCCCGTCCATCGAGAAGACCCCGTCGGTGGCGATCATGCGCAGGCGGCACTTCGCCGACTCCTTGAGGCAGCGCTCGAGGCCCTTGGCGCCCTTGCCCGTGTCGGGGTCGGCCTCCTCGACGTCGCGCATGTCGCCGTGCTTGTAGATCCACCTCTGGGCCTTGCACAGGCGGATGCCGTCGATGATCGAGGCGTGGTTCAGGCTGTCGGTGATGATGGCGCAGTCCTCGTCGAGCAGCGGCTCGAAGACCCCGCCGTTGGCGTCGAAGCAGGAGGAGAAGAGGATCGTGTCCTCGGCGCCGAGGAAGTCGGAGAGGGCCTTCTCGAGCTTCTTGTGCGGGCTCTGGGTGCCGCAGATGAAGCGGACGCTCGCCATGCCGTAGCCCCACTGGTCCATGGCCTTCTGCGCGGCCTTCCGGATCCGCGCGTCGTTCGCCAGGCCGAGGTAGTTGTTCGCGCAGAAGTTGAGGACCTCGGCCCCCTCGGCCGCGCCCCCGGCGGAGGCCCTGATGAGGGCGCCCTGGCTCGTCGCGATGACGCGCTCGCTTTTATACAGGCCTTCGGCCCTTATCTGCCCGAGCTTGGCCTCGAGCTCGCCCTTGAGAGCACCGTACATGCTTCCTCCCTTTGCGGGAGATAGTACACCCGGCGCCGCGCCCCGGGCAAGGACGGAGGGGCCCTAGCCCCTGCGCCCCCCCGTCCGCTCGAGCTCGCCGAGGAGGAGGTCCATGTCGGACTCGAGGCGCCGAAGCTCGTCCTCGAGCTCGGCGAAGCGGCCCTCCTCGCGGCTGGCTCGGGGGGCCGCGGCCGGGCCCTCCCCGCTCGCGCCCTCCCGAGCCGAGGCCGCGGCCTCGATGCGGGAGAAGGGGCCCTCGAGGGACTCGGCGAGGCCGGGGCCGCGGGAGGCCTGGGCCCCGCAGTAGGGGCAGAAGCGGAAGTCCGAGAGGATGAGGCTGCGGCAGGCGGGGCAGAATTTGACGTTCACGCGCTACCTCCTACAACAGGCTCGCGGCCAGCTCGGCCAGCTCGGAGCGCTCGGTCCTCTGCAGGGTCACGTGGCCGTAGAGGCCCTGGCCCTTGAAGGCCTCGACGAGGTAGGACAGGCCGTTCGAGTTCGCGTCGAGGTACATGTTGTCGATCTGGTAGGGATCGCCGGTGAGGACGACCTTGGTGCCCTGGCCCGCCCGCGACACGAGGGTCTTGATCTCGTGGGGGGTGAGGTTCTGGGCCTCGTCCACGATCATGTACTGGCTGGGCAGGCTTCGGCCGCGGATGAAGGAGAGGGCCTCGATCTCGAGGACCCGGTCCTTGACCAGCTGCTCCACGCTCTTGACGTTGGGCCGGTGGTAGGAGCCGAGTATCTGCTCGAGGTTGTCGAAGACCGGCTGCATCCAGGCGGCCATCTTGGCCGACTTCTCGCCGGGGAGGTAGCCGATGTCCTTGCCCACGGGCACGACGGGCCGGGTCACCAGCATGCGCGCGTAGCGCTTGTCCTCGACCGTGCTCTTGAGGCCCGCCGCGATGGCGAGGAGGGTCTTGCCCGTGCCCGCCTTGCCCACGAGGGTGACGAGCCGCACCTCGTCGTCGAGGAGGAGCTCGAGGGCGACGCGCTGCCGCTCGTTCAGGGGCGAGATGCCCGAGGCCGCTCCCTCCCAGGGGCCGAGGGCGACCAGGCGCCCCCCCGCCGGGTCGGAGCGGGCGAGGGCCTGGGAGCCCGAGGCCCGGTCGCGGAGGAGGGCGAACTCGTTCGGGAAGAGGCGCTCCTTCCAGGGCAGCTCCCCCGTCCCCGCGAGGCGGGCGAGGCTCTCGCCCGAGGCGTCGATCTCGCGCAGGCCCTGGTAGAGGGTCGCGATGTCGACCTTCTGCTTCTCGTAGTCCACCGCCTTGAGGCCGATGGCCGTGGCCTTGACCCGGGCGTTGATGTCCTTCGAGACGAAGAAGACCTTGCGCCCCTCCTGCTGGAGGGCGTAGGCGCACATGATGATCCGGTTGTCGACCTTCTCGGGGTCGAGGCCCTCGGGCGGCTGGGCGGGGCGGCGGAAGGAGACGCGGAGGGTCGAGCCGTTCTCGAGCCTGACCCCCTCGTTGAGGCTGCCCCTGCGGGCGGTGGAGTCGAGGAAGCGGATGGCGTCGCGGGCGCTCTTGCCGCGCTGGTCGGGGTAGGTCTTGAGCTTGTCCAGCTCCTCGAGCACCTCGAGGGGAATGACGATATCGTTGTCCCGGAAGGACATGATGGACTCGGGGTTGTGGATGAGGACGTTGGTGTCGATGACGAAGAGCTTGCTATCCTCGGCCATGCGCTTCCTCCGCTTCACTCAGTATAGTGCATCCCGCTCGGCGGCGCGGGGCGAACCTCGGAGCTCGTCCCAGGCCGCGGCGAACTCGCCGAAACGGGCGGCGAAGAGCTCGGCGAGCCGGGGGTCGAAGTGCCTGCCCCCCTGCTCGAGGATATGCTCGAGGGCCGCCTCCTTGCTCCACGCGGCCTTGTAGGGCCGCTCGGAGACGAGGGCGTCGAAGACGTCCACGATGCTCACGATCCGCGCCGAGAGGGGGATGGCCTCCCCGGCCAGGCCCTGGGGATAGCCCGAGCCGTCCCAGCGCTCGTGGTGGGAATGGGCGATGGCGGCCCCCTCGGCGAGGAAGCGGCTCTTGGAATCCCGCAGGAGCTCGTAGCCGAAGAGCGTATGCCGCTGCATGGCCTCGAACTCCTCGGGGCTCAGCTTGCCGGGCTTCAGGAGGATCGCCTCGGGGATGGCTATCTTGCCGATGTCGTGGAGGGGGGAGCTGTTGAGGATGAGCTCCTCCGCCGCCTCGCCCAGGCCGAGGACGCGCGCGAAGAGGGCCGAGAGGGCGCCGATGCGCGCGAGGTGGGCGCCGGTCTTCTCGTCGTTGTAGTCGGAGATGCGGCCGAGGAGGAAGAGGGTCTCCGCCTCGCGCTGCACCGCGGTCTCGTGGGCCTCGCGCTCGGCCCGGTTGGCCTCGGCGAGCTCCAGGCTCCTCGACTCGAGCTTCCCGACGAGGTCGTTGAAGCGCCGCGCGAGCTCGCCGATCTCGTCGTCGTATTCCAGCGGCGCGCGGAGGGAGAGGTCGCCGGTGCGGGCGATGCGGCCAATCTGCCCGCCCAGCCGCTCGAGGGGGCCGGTGAGGTGGCGGAGGAAGAGGGCCGACAGGAGGATCGCGCAGGACAAGGCCGCGACGAGGATGAGGAGGTTGGCCCTGAGGATGGCGTCCACGTCCGAGAAGAAGGCCGAGCGCAGCTCCGAGAGGCCGACGGTCCAGCCGAAGGGCTCGAAGGCGAAGGCGATGCCGACGCGCTCCTCGCCGAAGAGCCGCTCGGAGAACCAGCCCGGCCCCAGGCGATGGGGCGGCTCCTCCCCGCGGCCGGCCTCGATGCCGCCCCCGCCGAGGCCCCCGATCCTGAACAAGGCCGCGCCCTTCCCGTCGAGGGCGAAGACCAGCTCGGTATCGCTGCGCAGGACCGAGTAGGCGTAGGAGCGGAAGGATTCTTCCTGGGCCGCCCGGTACTCGCCCTTCCCCGCGAGCCCGAGGGACTCGACCACCTCCCACTCGCTGTTGAGGAAGTCGCGGAGCTGCTCGGCCTTGTAGGCCAGGTGGCGGTTGGCGAGGCGGGTCAGGGCCAGGCTGGACTCCATGAGGCTCAGGTAGCCGCTGACGAGCAACGCCGCCGCGACGATGGGAAGGACGGTCAGGTAGGTCTTCGCGCGTAGACTCTGCATCGCGCCGATATAGTATACTAGAAAGCCGCCGTATTGAAGGTTTAACGGAGAATTAGCGGAAGCCCATGGAACAGGAAAGGAAACAGGTTAGCCGGATCGACCTCCCCCTCGTGGCCCTCGATCTCGCCATCCTCCTCGGCGTCGCCATCCTCCTCGCCGCCTCGGGGCCCCGCTTCGGCGCGCGCTCCCGCGAGGCCAGCCTCAAGGAAAGCGGCTTCCTGACCACCGAGTGGCGCCTCATGCGGGAGCTCAAGGAGCGGACCGACCGGGAGCTGCGCGACAAGGATCGGGAGATAGCCGAGCTCCGGGCGCGCTACCTGAGCCTGAAGGACGCAGGCTCCTCTTCCGAGTCCCTCGCCGAGCTCGAGGAGGAGATGCGGCGGGCCGAGGCCGAGCGCGAGGCCCTGCTCTCGACGAGGATCAAGGCGGCCACGGCGAGCCCCGCGGCCGCCGAGCTCGCCGCGGCGCGCCCCCGGCAGCGGGCGAGCGTCCCGGAAGCCGCCCTTCCCGAGAAGGATTCGGCCCTGAGCGAGCTCCTGCGCCGCGACATCGAGGCGCTCGAGCGGGAGCTCGCGGCGAGCCGCTCGAGCGCCGCCTCCCTCGAGCGGGAGCTGGCCGGGCTCCGCCTGGCCGCCGAAGCCGCCGCGGGCCAGGCGCCGTCCCCGACCGCGGCCCCGGCCCCCGGGCCCGCCGCGGAGGGGCCTCCGCCGATCGAGCCAGCGAGGGCCATCGCGGAAGGGGATCCTGTCGCGGCGGCCCTCGAGTTCCTCGAGCGCGAGCGCGCGGCCGCGGCGGGGAGGCCCCTCGAGCTCTCCGACCTCAAGACCAGGGCCCTCCTCCGGGCCATCGTGCGCGCCCCGGCCATCCGCGCCGAGTACCCCGAGCTCCTGGGCTCCCTCGACCGCTACCTGGCCCTCCTCGCCGAGGAGGCCTACCTGCGCGGCAGGCGCGAGGCCTGCGCCGAGGCCATCGAGGCGTTAGGCGAACTCGCTCGGGGGCGATAGCGCGCGTCAGGGAGGGGGGAGCTCCACCTCGTAGGGCGGCGAATCGAAGGAGCCCGATTCCGCGTAGAGCCGGATGGTATAGGTGCCCGTCGTCGAGAAGTCATTGCCGCTGAGCGAGGAAGCGCTCTTCGCGGGGTATGCCCAGGTGGCGAAGGCCGAGCCGTCCAAGGAGTAGTCCAGGCGGAAGCGGTCGATTATCGAGGTATCCGCATAGGCCCAAGCGAGGCTGATGGTGTTGCCGCTCCCGGTGCGCGTTGCGCCGGTGACGGTCGGCGCGGGCGGCAGGACGTCCACGTAGGCCGTGGCGCTCAGGCCCTCGGCGTCGCTCAGGCTGATCCTGATCCTGCCGATGGCGAGCCCGGAGCTGTAGATGTAGCTGCCTGCGTCGACCGAGCCGAGGCCCTCGGAGGAGGTGCCGGCGTAGAGATCGTAGCCGCTGAGCTCGAAGGAATAGGGCTTGGTCCCTCCGCTCGGCTCAAGGCCGATGCTGCCGCCTCCCCGCGTCGTCGACTCGCTGTCGAGGCCGAGGACCAGGGGCTCGGTCCCGGTCCCGCCCCCCGCGCCCGGCAGCGTGAACTGCTCGAGGAGGGAGAAGGAATCGCAGGCTCCCAGGGCGAGGGCGAGGGCGCCGATAAGGGCGGAGCGGCCGATCCTTGGGCTCATCTCAGTATTCCTTGCACAGGGAGATCGTCGGGACGATTCCCAGGATGAGGATCCCGCCCTCGAAGGCGGCCATGAAGCGGGCCTCGGCTCCGAGGAAGAAGTCCCCGCCGATCGGCAGGCCGGCCTGGGCCCCGGCGTCGAAGTAGGGCACGGCCTTGCTGAGCCTCCCGCCCTCCCCCTCCACGGTGAGGACGGCGGCGCCCCCCGAGATGGTGGCGGAGAGCCGCTGGGCCTGGGCCGCCCCCGCGCCTACGCGGAGGTTGGGCCCGAGGCTGCTCAGGTACAGGGGCCCGCCCGAGACGTCCTCGGCGTTGAAGGCCCGGGTCGCCGAGGCGCGGAGGCCCAGGGAGAGGCTCCAGTCCCGCTTGAGGAAGAGGAGGGCCGCGTCGAGGGAGGCGGTGGCCCCGTAGCGGGCGTACTCGGAGAAGTCGCCGATGAAGAGCACCCCTCCTCCGTACACCGAGCTCTCGAGCCTCCTGGCCTTCTTGGTCCTGAGCGCGTCGTCCCGGGCGACGAGCTCCGAGGAGAAGAGGCCGCCGATCTCCCCCGCCCCGGCGGCCTCGCCTCCGGCGGCCGCCAGGGGCCGCCGCGCCTCCGCCATGAGCTCGCGGATCGCCCCGGCGAGCTCGGCCTCGAGGCGATGGTCGAGGTGGAGGGTCAGCTCGAGGGCGGCGGGCCGCGCCCCGGCGCCGCGGGCGGGCTCGAGGCTCAGGCGGAGCTCGGCCTCGGCGGCCCCCAGGGCGTATTCGATGGTCAGGGCATCGCCCTCCCCTTTATCGGAGGGGCTGCTCGAGTAGCCGAGATCGGCCAGCTCGACTCCGGCGGCGAGATAGAGGAGGGCCTCGAGCTCGGCGTCGCGCCGCTCCGCGGCGAAGCGCAGCCGGACCAGGCCCCCCGCCTCGGCGAAGGCCGGTCCCGAAGCGGCCCAGGCGAGGAGGAGCGCTATGCCGAGGATGAGGCCCCGCCGCGGCGCGGCCTTCGCCGGAGCGGCGGGCTGATGCATGATGGGATCATAGTGGGCCGGCGGGGGGAGGCATGTCAATGATCGCTTACGCGGCTCGGCGACGGGTTCGGCTTGACAGGCGAGCTCGGCCGCGGCCAGGATGGGGCCATGCGCATAGGCTGCAGGGCCCACGACCTGGGCAGGTTCTCGACGGCGGAGGAGCTCGCGCGGCGGGTCGCGGGCTCGGGCTTCCGATCGGCACAGCTGGCCCTCTCCAAGGCCCTCGTCCCCCCGCCCTCCGAGCTTTCGCCCGGGTACGCGAGGCAGGTGGCCGGGGCCTTCCGCGATGCCGGCGCCGCCATAGCGGTCCTGGGCTGCTACATCAACCCCATCCATCCCGACCCCGATGAGCGCGCCGCCGGCATCGCGCGCTTCAAGGAGCTCCTCGGCCTGGCCAAGGACTTCTCCACGGGGCCGGGCGGCTACCTGGGCTTCCCCGTCGTCGCCACGGAGACGGGATCGCACAACGCGGACTGCTCGCCGCACCCGGGCAACTCGGGCGACCGGGCCTTCGGCCTCCTCGTCGAGGCCCTGGCGGAGATCGCGCAGGCCGCCGAGGGCTGCGGGACGATCGCCTGCGTCGAGGGGGTCGTGCGCCACGTCGCCTCCACGCCCGCGCGGCTGCGCGCGGCCATCGACGCCGTCGGCTCGCCGAGCCTCCAGGTCCTCTTCGACCCGGTGAATTTCCTCGACGGATCGAACTACCGGGAGCAGGGGCGCATGATCGACGAGGCCTTCGAGCTCCTCGCCGACCGCATCCTCGTCGTCCACGCCAAGGACTTCCGCCCCGCGGGCGGCGAGCTCAAGATCTGCCCCCCCGGGACGGGCCTCCTCGACTATCCCCGATTCCTCCGACTCCTCCGCGCCTCCAGGCCCGAGGTCGACCTCCTTATCGAGGACCTGCGGCCCGAGGACATGGGCGCCGCGCGGGACTTCGTCCTGCGGAGCTACGCGGAGGCCTAGGGCCTGCCGAGCCTCAGAGTCTTGATCTCGAAGGGCCGGAAGTCGAGCTCGACCCTGCCCTCGCGGAGCTCGAGGGCCCCGCGGGGCGCCTCGAGGAGGTCGGTCTCCGCGGCCCCGGCGGCTGGCAGCCCGATGGAGAGCGCGCAACGCGCGGCGCTCCCCAGGCTCTCGTAGAGCCGCAGCACGAGGTCGCCCGAGCCGTCCTCGGCGAGCTTGGCGGCCTCGAGGATCACGGCCGGGTCGTCGATGGAGAAGGCGGAGACCGGCGGGCCGGCGGCCGCGGCCGGCATGGGCAGGGCGACCGGCGGGCAGTTGAGCTCGTAGCCGCGGCGGACCAGGCCCGAGTCGGCGAAGCTCCCGTTCCAGGCGTAGATCGAGTAGGTGAACTCTTGGGGGCCGCGGTCGGCCCTCATGTCGGGCACGAAGGCCGACTTGAGGAGGGTCAGCTCGAGTCTGCGGCCCTGGGCGCTCGCGCCGTACTTGCAGTCGTTGAGGACGGCGAAGCCGCGGCGCGGCTCGACGAGGGCTACCCAGCGATGGTGGCAGGCCTCGAAGCGGTCGGCGTCGTGCTTCCGGGAGCGGTGGTTGGGCCGGGCCACGTAGCCGAACTGGATCTCGCTCAGGGCCTCGTCGGCGTGGACGTTGGCCTCGAAGGCCACCTTGAGCAGCTTGTGGTCCTCGCGCCAGTCGATCCTCGTCTCGAAGTCGAGCCGCCGCGAGCCCGCCCGCAGCGAGACGATCTGCTCGAGCCTCGAATGCGCCAGATCCCGCCCGACGGCCACCCGCGCGGCTAGGGGCCCCGCCTCGAGGACGCGCAGCTCGGCCTCCTCGTCCAGGGCCACGGGGAGCTCGGCGTACATGGAGCCGATGTCCCAGGCGTCGTAGTTGGCGTTGACGTCGCGGTACATGCGCAGCTCGTTGCAGCTTCCCGCCGCGATCTCCCGCCGCGACTGCTTGTCGTAGAGCCGCGATACCCCTCCCCGCGCGTCGAGCTCGACCCGCAGGAGCTCGTTCTCGAGCCAGGCGCGGCAGCCGCCCTCGCCCGCTCCCGCCATGGCGCCGCCCGCGCGGGGAGCGGGGCCGCTCGGCGGCTCGGCCGAGGGCAGCAGCGAGGCCCAGCCGCAGCTGGGCAGCTCGGCCAGGGCCCAGGTCCGCCCCCCTAAAGACTGGACGGGCAGGGGCCGGCCCTCGGCGTCCGAGCAGGAGGCGGCTCCCTCGGGCAGCTCGACCAGCTCGGTCCTCGGCCAGGACAGGGAGTTGGAGACGAGGAGCGCCTCCCCGGCCGACGGCGCCCCGGCGATGGCGCGCAACGCGCCGTCGCGCTCGGCCTCGGCCGCGGCGCGCGAGGCGGCGAGCTCGGCCTCGGCCTCCTCGACGACGCGGCGGATGCCCACGCCGGTGACCACGTCGTGGAAGTGGCTCATGAGCAGGCCCGTCCAGGCCCCCTCCAGGGCCTCGCGGGGATAGGGGCGGCCGGCCAGGCGCCCGGCCGCCGCGCTCCAGAGCTCGGCGTCGCGCAACGCGAGCTCGGCCTTGCGGCCGGCGCGCTTGAGGCGGGCCTGCGAGGTGTAGGTCCCCCGGTGCTCGGTGAAGTAGAGCTCGCCCACGTAGGCCGGCCGCGCGCCGCCCGAGCGCTCGAGCTCCTCGAAGAACTCGCGCGGTCCCGACATCCTGGTCCGCGGCAGGCCCTCGAGGTCGGAGAGCCTGCGCGAGAACTCCAGCATCTCCCGCGTCGGGCCGCCGCCGCCGTCGCCGTAGCCGAAGGGGACCAGGTAGGCGGAGATCCCGTCCTTCTGGACCCGGTCGCGCTCCCAGCGCCGCGCGAGGGTCTGGGGATCGAGGGGGGAGTTGCACTTGCGGTAGAGGTGGGAGAGCACGCGGCTGCCGTCGATGCCCTGCCACTCGAAGACGTTGTAGGGGAAGGGATCCCCGTCGCCGTAGCCGTCGGCGAGCTTCTTCGTGGCGAAGTAGTCCAGGCCGCACTGGCGCATGATCTGGGGCAGGGCGGCGGAGAAGCCGAAGGTATCGGGCAGCCAGAGGACCCGGGTATCCGCGCCGAGCTCCTCGGCGAAGAATCGTTTGGCCCGGATCGCCTGCCGCACCAGGCTCTCGCCCGAGGGGAGGTTCGTGTCCGGCTCGAGCCACATCCCGCCCTCGGCGATCAGCTGCCCGCGGCGCAGGGCCTCCTTCAAGCGGGCGTAGAGCTCCGGGTAGCCCTCCTTGAGCATGAGGAAGAGGGGGACCTGGCACCAGAGGAAGCGGTACTCGGGGTATTCCTCCATGAGGGCGAGCTGGGAGGAGACCGTGCGCGCGGCCTTGCGCAGCGTCTCTTCGCGGGGCCACTGCCAGGCCAGGTCGAGGTGGGACTGGCCGAAGACGTGGAGGGTCGGGGCCGTGGGGCCGTTGCGTCGCTCGAGGAGGGGAGCGAGGGCGGCCCGCGCCGCGCGGAAGCTTAGGTCGCGCCCCTCGCGGGGCAGCTCGAAGTCGGCGAGGCGGCAGAACCCGCGCAGGCCCTCGTCGATCTCCGCGGCGCGGAGCGAGGGCTCGGGGAGGACGGAGCGGGCCTGGTAGAGGGTGAGCGCGTCGACCCAGAGGCCGAAGGCATCCTCGTCCCAGAGGCCGAAGGAGCTCGGCTCGACGACCCGCTGCGCGGGCCCCGGCTCGGGCAGGGGGATCCGCCCGGGCGGCACCGGCCCTACGTTCTCCTCGATCGGCCCGTGGCCCGCGTAGAACTCGGCGAGGATATCGTAGCTCGCCCCGGGGCGGCCATCGCGGCAGAGGCAGAGCTCGGTATGCTCGCGGTCCCGGGCCCCGAGGGCGGCGCCGTTCGCGAAGACCAGGCCCTCCTTGCCGGGGTTGAGCCTCAAGACCACGCGCCGGCCCGCGGCCTGGGCAGGGAGGCGCAGGCTGCCGCGGAACCAGCCGTACTCCCACTTCGCGCCCCAGGCCCTCCCGACGGGCATGGGCTCGAAGTTCCGGCGCGCGGCCTCCTCCGGCCGCAGGCGCTCGAAGGTGCAGAAGCCCTCGAGCTCGACTGGCCCGAGCTCCTCGTAGAACTGGCGGGGCAGCTCGTCGATCCAGCAGCGGATCCGCTGCTCCCATTCCCTGGTCAAGGACATCGCGCAACCTCTCCCGGGCTAGGCAGGCCCGGCGCCGGGGTCCGGCCCGAGCTCGGCGGCCTTCTCGGCGAAGAAGGCCGGCAGCTCCCGGTCGAGCTCCTCCCAGGGCACCAGTATATCGAGGGGGAGCTCGTAGGGCAGGTACTCGAGCTTGGGCTCGAAGGCGCGCCCGCGCAGGTAGGCCGCCGCCGCCGCGTCGAGCCAGGCTGGCTTCTCCACGCGGCCCTCGAGGGGGCCGCCTACGAGGGCCCCGCCCTCCCCCGCCCGGCTCGTCGTGCACTCGGCGAAGCCCGGGAGGAGGCGGAAGAGGATCGGCAGGGGCGAGAAGGCGTGCTTGCCCGGTTGGGACCAGACGCGGAGGCGCTCGCCCTCGAGGTTCCCGCGGTCGGGGAGTAGGGCCTTGAGGTAGCGGCCGTGGAAGGAGCCTTCGGCGTCGACGACCCTGCCCTCCCCGTCGGCGTAGACCCAGAGATGCTCGAGGTCGTAGAGGTGCTGGATATCCCAGTCCCAGTAGACCGCGTACTCGACGACGAGGCCGCCGGGCGGCGGCTCGAGCGCGCGGCGGAAGCTCGGGGAGGGCCCGGGCCCGCGGAGGACGCTCGCGCCGCAGCGCCGGGGGAGGAAGGGCTCGCGCTCGTCGAACATGATCTGGGGCGCATAACGCGCGACGAGCTCGCGGTCGAAGTCCGGAGCCGCCCCCGGCCCGCTCACAGGAGACCCTCGCACTCCCCGAGCATGAGGTAGGCCAGGCCCTGGCCGTAGGCCGTGGGGCAGCGCCTGATCCCCAGGTAGTGCCCGCGGTCCATGCCGATGGCCGTGCCGTGGGAGACGCCCGAGACGAGGCCGTCGGGGCCGATCGCGGCGGCGACGGCGCGGGCGGCGCGGATCCCGGCCTCGCGCTCGGCGGCGCCCAGGTAGCCCAGGCGCGAGCCTTTGAGCAGGGCGTAGGCGAAGGCGGCCGAGGCCGAGGTCTCGAGGTAGGAGCCGGGATCGCCCAGGATGGTGTTCCACAGGCCCGAGCCGTCCTGGACGGCGGCGAGGGCGCGGGCCTGGGAGCGCAGGCTCTCGAGGATCGAGAGCCGGGCCCCGCCCTCGACCAGGTATCGGCCGGGGCCGGGAGACTCGAGGAGCTCCAAGGCCCCCATCGTGAACCAGGCGTTGCCGCGGGCCCAGCGGATCCCGCCGAAATGGTGCCGCCCCTCGAAGCAGAAGCCGTGGTACCACAGGCCCGAGGCCGCGTCGGTAAGGTACTTCGCGTGGAGGAGGTACTGGTGGACGGCGTCGTCGCTCCACTCGGGGCGGCCGAAGGCCTCGCCCGCGCGGGCGAGGAAGAGGGCCGTCATGAAGAGGGTGTCGGCCCAGAGCTGGCCGGGGTTGGCCAGGTCGGCGGTGACGTGCTGGAGTCCACCCTCCTCGGTGCGCGGCGACTCGAGGTAGACCCTGCGCGCGCGGCGCTCGCAGGCCTCGAGCCAGGCCCGGCTGCCGTCGCGGCGCGCCAGGTGGAGGAGGGCGAGGTAGGGGGCGTTCGTATTGACGTTGAGCTCGCTCTCGGGCCCGGCGAGCTGCCCGGCGTACCAGCGGCGCAGGAAGCCCAGGAGCTCCTCGTCCCCCTTCCGCGCGGCGGCGAGCCAGAGGGCGTAGAGGGCCACGCCCTGGGGCCATTCCCAGCGGGAGATCGCGAGGTGGCTGTCCGCCTCCGGATCGCCCTCGGTGGCGAGGAGGGCGGAGATGGCGCTTCCCGCCAGGGCCGCGGCCCTTCCTGTGTCGCTCATCGCGCTTCCTCCATGCCTCGACCCCGGGCCGCGCTCCTGGCCTCGAGCCTGGCGGCGAGGGCCTCGGCCCCGCGGAGGACGGCCTCGGCGGAG
>Ga0209310_1000544_pt1 | contig 40679 bp, 62 predicted proteins | sample AD_UKC030_MetaG_FD_184415 | JGI IMG/M metagenome (GOLD analysis project Ga0209310, IMG submission 184415) | Active sludge microbial communities of municipal wastewater-treating anaerobic digesters from USA - AD_UKC030_MetaG (SPAdes) (version 2) | ecosystem: Engineered > Bioreactor > Anaerobic >...
CACCCGATCGACCTCGACGTAGAGCGTATCTACTTGAGTGCGCGGCACATCGACAAAGACGGTCGATACTTTTTTGAGCGAGTAGCCCGCGCCGAATGCCGCAGCGATGGCGGCGATCATCAGCGAATAAAATATTTTACTGCTCTTCATAGCTCGATCCAGTTCCAAAAGCGCCGCCACAATTTGCGCGGGCGCGGTTCGTCCATCATCTCTATGCGCGGGCCATATTGAAGTATCCCCCTCGGCCAGCGATAGCCCAGCACCAGCGAAGTCTTGTATAGCTGCTCATTGACCGAGTTAGACTGATTGCCGCCGAGCACTTGCACAAAGCCGCCATGCACGCCGGTGACAAAGCCCACGTGACCTTGCCACGCCTCGGTGCCGCGCTTGAGCACCACCACCGCGCCGATGCGCGGCTCGGAGATAGTCTCTCCCCACTTGAGCCATGAGCGGGCGGCCGCCGAGTCGGTGCCGGAGAAGCCTGCCTGCCGCACTACCCAGTTGACGAATGCCGAGCACCAGCTGATATCATCGCTCAGGCGGCCAAGTCCCTCAAGATCGACCGTCTGCAAATACTCCAGAATGCGGTCGGTCGAGGCAGGCCCGGCGGTCTCTTTGACGCCCTTCTCCAGCCGGGCGATGCGCAGCCACAGCGGGTCAGGATTTGCCATTGCCATTCAGGTCCAGCTTGCGCTTGATGTAGCCGATATCTGTTCTGATGACTGCCACATCGCCCTTGAGCGCGGTCACGTCCTGCGCTAAACTCAGGTGCGCGTCGTGAAATTGCTTCTCCAATGTCACCAGTCGCGCACAGTCGCCCGCGTGCTTGGCCTCGTCCTCGCCGCCGCGCTTCTTGCCGGTAAGCCAGTCCCAGACTATTTTACCGATCAACACTGTTGCACCTCCGATTAACGCCGATGCCAGCGTCTGCTCCATACAATCAGTCCTCGCGGTGGTTATGGGTTAGCGGCGGCCGGTGATGTAGACCACAAGCAGGCTATCGTCTTTGATCTTCCGGCTGCCGGAAGCGCCGGGCGTAAACTTTAGCCGTCCGTAATAATGCACAGGGATCGCAGATCCGGTGAGGTTGCAGTTCCAGTACCCGGTCGAGCTTGTATAGGCCGAGTCCAGATCGGCGGCCTTGTCCCATTCCAGCGTCCGGCCGAATACCATCGTTGCCCTCGTGGTGTCAATTCCTGACCAGTATTCCCAATAGCCGCGCACGCTGTCCTTGATGACGCGCACAATGACCGACATGTAGTCGTAAGCCCGGAACGGCTCGGACCAGACCGCGGTAGTGGTCACAGAGTCCCAGGTGTTGATCGTGTAGCCCGCCTGCCGGACCTGCCACCAGTCCTTGACTGTGGCACGATACCACATGGCGTCGTCCTGCGCCTTATAGTCCTGCGCCATGACCGGCACGGCCAGCGCGACAAGCAGAGCGACCAGAATCAGCTTTTTCATCTCTTTGTATCTCCGTTAACGGTGAATAAAAAAGGCCGCGCCCGTCAATCGTAGACGGATGCGGCCTTCGTGAGGCTCTATCTGATATTACCGGCGCTCGCGGCGCTCGTTATCTGCATTGCAAATCTTATACCGTAGTTGCATCAGAGCCGAGTTTATCGGACTCATATTCAAAATCCAGACTCGTGATATATACCCCGCTCTCGGTGTCCACGCCGGTAACGATAGGCTCGCGGTACAACCGGAACAAGAGCGTTGAACCGGCAGCATGCCCCGATCCGCTGATGGATGTCAATTCCGACCTGATCAGCTTTGTGTTTGAATACGCACCGACGGTGATCTCGATCTCGTTTGATGTAGTGGCCGACATAGTGCCGTCCTCCTCGCACCATGTGAATTCCATGCCGATGCGGAAGTCGTCGGTTGTCGCATCCGGGGCGACATCGAGCATGCGGTGGATGTGCGGATATAATGTAGCCCCGGCCTTGTAGTCCTGCGGCAGGACGATAGCGCCAAAGATCTCATCGGTGCCGCCGTATTCAAACAAGTGGACATAGACGCCGACGCTTGCGCCGTTACTGGCAATCTTCCCAATGGCCGGGTCACTTGTTCCGCGCAGCTTGAACTGGTTAAATGGTACGTGGATCTCCTTAAATACTGTCGCGCTGTTTTTAAGTGTGATGTGCCCGGTGTGGCTAATCTCGATGGCCTCAACCATCGGGTCACTGCCGGTGCCGCTCGGGTGGGTGAAGATAGACAAGCCCACCTGGTCGGAGTCGGTGGTAATCTGCTTTGCGGCGATGGCAGCGTGACGGGTGACAGAGCTATTCTTACTAAACGCAACGGATGCACCCAACTCGCCAGCGCCGAGGTCTCCATTGCTCGTCAGCAGCAGCCCGTCAATAAAGCCGGTATCTGCCGACTGCGTACTAAATGAGTTTTGACCTCCAGCCAATATGCAAGTAACGGTCAGGCGTTCATTGGTGTCGTCGTACACCATTCCGTCGTCCCCGCCGAACGCCCCGCCATTATTATATTGCACATAAGAATCAGAGCCGCCCGGCGAGGTGCTGCCGCCCGCGTTGTCGTCCACGTACTTCTTGTTAGCCACCTGATAGTCTGTGGTGGGCGCCGAGGATGGCGTGACTGGAAAGCTGCCAAAGGTCTTGACGCCATTAACGGTCTGCGCGCCGGCGGTCATCACAAACGATGCAGCCGCCCCAGCGTCTGGGATAGTATAAGTAAGCGGCCCGGATGCCGGGCTGGTGGCATCAACAGTAACGTCATTGGCGCGGTTAAATATCAGCTTGTCGCCGGTGGTGATATCATCAACGGTTGTAATTTTGTTTGCATCAATATTACCATCGTTGTCAACCGTGAATACTTTAGCAAGTGTATGGTCAACGCCAGCAAACAGGTCAACGCTAATATCGGCCGCCGCCTGCGCTACTATAACGCCATAAGCTACAGCGACCTCGGTCAACGCTGATACGATGCCTAATTTGCCGGTTCTGTCTGAATTATAGGCCACCATGGAACATGTATCAATAGATAAAGAATTTGGAAACGTGCCGCCTTCTGAGAAATTATATATAACGCCATCACGAAGAAGAATTCCGCTGTTGGTTCCATCAACACCCGTGTTAAGCTCAAAAATAGCATCTACGGCCACACCATCATAAAAAGATAGCGAATTATCTGATCCATCAATAACTATTCTCTTCCCTGTTGTAGCGGTCTGCATGGTGCCGCTGGTAACGGTGCCGAGGTCTGCGGCTATCGCTGATAGCTGGTCAACAGATAACTTCTCGGCTTCAATGCTTGACGCCTGTATCAGTCCGCCGTGGATAATCTTCTGCGCATAGGCTCCGCTTACACTGGTGCCGTCAAAGTAAGCCATCACCCATACGTCATCATCCAGCACGGGCGGGGTGTCCGAGTGCAGGAACACCGTCGGCGTGTCCTTGTCCCAATAGATAAACGCATGCGCGGTGCCGGTGGTCTCTGCTGCAATGGTATACTCGGCATCCTCATACCACAGCTTGCCGGTAGTCCATGTCACTTTACCGGCGGCAACGGTGTAATTAATGCCGGATGTCATCGGCACATCCAGCGAATAATTGGTGAGCGCATACGGGTTGGTGGTCTGCGTCTCCTCGCTGCACTTGGTGCCCTCGCCGAATGGGTCGACCGCTGCCACGGTCACATAATAGGTGTTCTCGCTCTCCGGATCAAACGTGTAATTGGTGGCATTGACAAAAGCCACCAGCGTATTGGCCGGGCTGGATGTCTTGGCGTAGACATTATAGCCGATGATGTCCGAGCCAGCCGGGGCCGTCCATGAGATAAATAGCTTGCCTTGCCCCGGCGTCAGAGTCAGGCCGGTGGGCGCGCCGGGCGCTGCGTTGTCGTCGTCGCAGTTCTGCGAGGCCGATTGCGCCAGCGTGGTCAGCTTGTAAACGGTAAAATACGGATGCCGGATAGCCGTGCCGGAGTTGTCGGCGGCGTTGTTGTCGTAGGTGTAGATATACGGCGGGCTGGCAATGTTCTCGGTACGGACAAGCGCAGTCCGGGCGGCGTCGGAGTAGACCTTGATCTGGTACTTAACAAAGTCCTTGTCCTCGGTGTGCTCCCACGTCAGAAAGCAGTCTCGGCCGCTAAAGTCGATCGTGATGGCACCCAGCACCGGGTCGGCTTTGGTCAGCGCAAGAGAGTCGGCGGTGTCCGAATAGTTGTCCGAGAGGTCGCGGGCCTTGATGTAAAACGTGTAACTGGTCAGCGCAGGATTGGCCATGATATAGGCCGTGCCCTTGCCCTGATAGACCAGATTGGTGGCGTTGCCCCAGTTGGTATCCGTCCTGACCTCATAAAACGCCAAGTCGGTGTCTGTGACCGGCAGCCATTCCAGATACACCTCCTGATAGAAGGTGCAGTTAATATCGTTAAACTCTACATCAGACGGCGGGTCGGTCTTGCCGGCGAGCGTTATCGTCTCGGACGGCGAGGTGCCAAAATCGGTCTTGATGCCGGAGAGTTGATTAACCGTCTGCACGACCACGTCGTATTGCCCGGCCCCGTCGGTGTTGATGTAGGCCAGATTGTCGGTCGATAGCTCCCAGTAGATATAATCGGCGGCCGCGTGCAGCTTGTACCATACGATGTACTGGAGCGGAAATTGATAGTCCGGCACTGTCCAGTCTACCTTGATCTGCGGGATGTAGGTGCCGTCATCGCCCTGCGCATGGCTCTCGGTCAGGGTCAGGCCGGTGACGATAGGCGGCAGCTCGTTCGGGTTGGGGAGCGTGGAACCTTCCGGCGGGGTATAGGGCAGCCCTTCGTCTGAGTACAGGTCAGAGTCGTACTCCTCGCAGGTGATCTCAAGCTCATCGTTGGAGTCCTCGACCACCGAGATGATGCGGAAGTCTTTGGCTGTCCAGCCGGGGACGGTGTGTGTTATCTCGCAGACATCGCCGGGCGCAACGTTGCAGTGGTTGATGGATACCTTAAATGAGCAGCCGTAGGTAGAATATATCGTCTTGTTGAGGTAATACTTAGCCATCCGGCTGGCCTGGCTGTACCGGTTGATGCAAGCAAGCTGGATCTCTTCGAAATTACGGCCGTAACTATCAATCAGCGTCTGATCCTTGACGTTGACATAGCTGGCCTTGAAGTCGTTGGCCGCATCGTAGTACATCACCGATACGTCATTGGGCGCCTCGGACTTATCGATCATCCAGAAGTTAAAGCTCCCGGCAACGATGTTGTCCATTGTAAAGGTGTGCGAGCTGGAGGCCGACGAGTCCACGCCGATATTGATCTTGCCATCCAGCGTGTAGAGGTATCCGCCGAATGAGGCCAGCACCGCGTTGATGCGGTCGGCCACGGTATCCTTGTCGTCAAACACCACGTCGCAGCGGTGCCGCGTTTCCGATACGCCGTCCTCATTGGTGATGGCTGTATCGCAATAAGAGGCAACGGCGGTAAAACTGGCAGCGTTGATCAGCGCGGTCGGGATATCAGCACCATAGCGCGCGCTGGTCAGCTGGTCATAGACGCACCATGCCGGATTAGTTGAGTAGTTCGGATTAACGTCTCCGTCATAGATGAGCTTGCCGTGCAGCCTTACTTTAATATCGTTGATATGGCCCTTAAATAATTCAGAGTCTTTGATGGTGAGCGCAACATAGGCCGTATGGGCAAACGCCACTAGCTCTTTGGGCGAGTATCCAATCAGCAGCTCCGGTGCGCCGCCAGAGTCGCGGCTGGATATAGTGACCTGCTGATCGTTTGAATCGGCAACAAGTTTAAGGCCAATGCCGACAATTTTAGATGCGTCTGAATCAAATGTATCTTTTACCCATTGCGTAACGTCGATATCACAGTAGACCGAATTGGCCGCAACTATCGAACCTCCGTCAATGGTTGTGATCTGGTCGCCAAAGGCGGGCTTGTTATTCCATGTTACAGTTGTTTCAGTCCACGAATCATCCGTGACCTTGTAAACGTAAAACGTATGATCCATTGCAGGGGTGTTATATACCACGGTCAGCCGCAGCGTTGCCGAGCTGATATCACTTGATGCAGTCAAGTTGAGGCTTGAGATATTGAACTTTAAAAATGTGTACTTTTCAAGGCCGGTCAATTTATTGTCATAAACAATAAGCCGGTCGGTTGCATAGTAATTCTGCACCACGGCGGGATTGGCCTCATCAACGTAATTATTCTCAGAGCAGGCTACGCGCATCAGCGATGTCGTGAATCGCGCGTCTGTGGTCTGCGCAGCGGTGCCATAGTACGGGGTATAGCTGCAGCCCTCATATTCGGTCGGGTATGCCGGTATTGATATTCCATTGACAGTCACAGAGTCAATGCTCTGTATCGGCCCCTCGCAGAGTCCGACAGCCAACTGGTTTGTGGCGCTGGTGGTGTCCTCTTTGTAGATGATATTGCCGGTCACTTCGCAGTTTCCATAACAGATCGGCACGGATGCGTTGGATGTGGCCGTAACCTCTATATTGCCGCCCTTGTAGGCCGCATCTTTGAGCTTTGGCTTGGTAAAATACCGGTACGCCCCGTATAGAAGCGCCGCGGCCTGCAGGTATGGGAACGCCATTACAACACCCTCGAAGGTATGTAGACAAAGCCGCCGAACCGCTGCACGTTGTCATTGGTCACGCAGTTGGCCAGCGTCTTGTTGCATGTGCCGCCGGTGTCTCCGCACTCGGTGCCGCCGTACTCCCACGGGCAAAGGTTCTGATACAGCCGGCCGGCCTGCTTGGCCAGCCGCGCCATCGGGCTGACCACCATCACCTCGACGTTGTGCTGATTGACCACCGGCGCGGACATGGTGCCTGCAAAGACGGTCATAGCATAGGCCGAGTTAGAGAGCAGGTTGCCGAATACCCGCTTGATGGTCAGCACGCGCCCCGGCCAGTCATAATTGACCACATACGAGGAGAGGCTGTTTCCGGTGTTGTCCATGCGCACGGCCACGCGGTCAATGCCGCCGGTGATCTGGTTAGTGACAGCGCCGAACTGGAAGCCCCAGCCGGTATAGGTTGAACCGCCGGAGGACGGGAATACCACGTCTGCGTTGGTGCCAGCCAACAGGAGCGTAGTACCGGTCAGGGCCAGCTCCAGCAGATAGATGGGATTGTTGGCCGATTTCTGCGCCTCGGTAAGCGCAGTGGCGTTAACAGTCTTGGGCATTATATGACCTCTATAAAGTCGAACTCCAGCCGCACCGCCGTTGTGGTCAGGTATTGCAGTTGCAGGCTGTCCTCCACAAAGCGCACCGTGTAGCTGGTTGTGTCGGCCGGGTTGGTCCAGCTCATCGTTGCATAGGCGCCCTTCATGGTCTCAAACTCGGCCAGGATTAGCGCAGCAGTCGCGGCGGGCAGGGCGTTGTAGACCAAATGGAACCGCTTGCGGTCGGCCGCCCACTTCTGACGGCGCTGCTCCTTGCCGGTCTCAAATTCGGTGATTTCGGTCTTGAACTGCGGCCCGTAGGTATAGACAAACTGCGGGGACCAGTCGGCACTCCATGCCATTACATCGCCCTCCCATACTGCTGCTGCTCCCAGACCACGCCGGTAATGACTCCGGCATTGCGGCGGGCCAGCGTCTCAAAGCTCGCGGCATCGACGGCGTTGATGTTGATGGTGGTGCCGCCCTGCATGCTGGCATAGTTTGCGCCAACGCCTGCCGCATTATATTTCAGGCCGGTGATGCCGGAGAATATGGAGCCTGCCAACTGCTGCGCGGCCATCTGGCTTATCATATTGATAAACGAATCCAGGACGTTCTCGAATACGTTTTGCATGAACTCGCCGAATGTCTGCCCACCCTTTAAAAACTCGCTGATGGTATTGGCCCATGCGCCTTGAATGTCAATCATCATGGCCTCAAATGGTGCAACCAGTTTATCGCCGAGCGTGACGGATGTGTCGATAATGGTGGCCTGCACCTCCTGGAACGCCGGGACAAGTTCACCGACGGAGCGCTTGACTTCGCCGATCTTCGGGTTCATCTGCGTAATGCTGTTTAAGAATATATCGGCTTCTTCTTTGGTCTTGGTAGGCCGCCCGGTCATAGCCATCAAGCCGCCGAGCTTGGGCGTGAATACACCACCGCCACCACCGTCGTCGGTCTTGCCAGAGTTGGCCTTAATGGCATCAAGCGCCTGATAGTCCTGCACCAGCGTTGCTAATTCGTTATTCATGCTGCGCAGTTCTTCGTTCTTCTCTTTGAGCTTGTTCTCGTAATAACCGCGCATGAACTCGCGCTTTGGATTGGCGGCCGCTTTTTCAAAGTACGGCATGCGCTTTTCAAAGTCGGATATCTTCTTCTGTAAATCGCTGATCTGGTCGATCCTAACGTCCATCTTGACGACATCAGGCAGGTCTGAGCCGGTAATCATGGCCATTACTTTTGTCATCTGCTCCATTGGCCACATAGCAACTGTCTCTTTAAGCCGCGTCAGGACTTTAGTGAATGCGTCAAGCTGATCATTAAACGCAGCGCCGCGCTTGGCGTCCTCGTCGGTGTAGATTAGCCCCAATCTGCGGGCTTCGTCAATATACCCCTTAAGCGCCTCCTTGCCGCCCTCCAGCATCGGCAGCATCTCCGATCCCGCGCGCCCGAATACCTTCATCGCCATAGCCGACCGCTCGGCCGGATTTTGGATCTTCGCCACCGCGTCGGCCACCTCAAGGAATGCCTCGTTGCCGCTCTTGAGCTTGCCGGATGCGTCGCGCACATTGACGCCCAGCCGCTTGTAGGCGTCGGCGCTCTCTTTGGTGCCCTCTGCGGCCTCATTCATCGAGCGATACATCATGCGGATAGAGGTAGCCAGCTGATCCATGGAGACGCCGTTTTGCTTGGCGGCCAGCTCAAGGCTGGTCAGCATCTCAACAGAGACGCCCGTCTTGACGGCCATCTCATCGAGCGCGTCGAGGTGGTCAGCGGTGGACTTGATGGCCGAGGTGATGGCCCCGACAAATGCCCCGCCGATGAACGCAGCAGCCCCGGCATAGGCGAGCTTTACATTCTTGATGCTTCCAGAGAGCGCGTTGGCCTGTGTCTGCATCTGGCCGGAGGCTTTGGCAAAATCAGACTTTGCGCGGTTAAGGTCAGCGTTCATCTTGTCGAGCCGTGCGGATATCTCGACGTATGCTTCTGCGATTTTGGCCATTACTTCACCGGTCCGGTCAGCCCGATAGAGCGGGCGATCTGGTTAATCTGGTCCGGGCGCTTCATCGGCGCTTGACCGTTGAGGAGGCGCATGATCTGGCCGGTCTCGTGCAGGTATGTTCTGAACTGGAACAAGGTCATGCCCTCAATGTCTGATAGCGTGTATCCGTAAAAGTAGCTGACCAGGGCGCAGGCTGTCGTCATACCCAAAGCCTCGCCATCACTACCCGCGCCCGTGGTCAGTTTTTTGACGCTCCCCCGATCTGATTGACCAGGGCCGTCACCTCACCCACGTTGGCCATGCTCAACAGCTGGCCCACTGCCTCAAGCGTCAAGTCCGGCTGGCTGCGCAACAGCGAACGCCAGACCAGGAATGTCACCGCCTCCGGGGATGTCATATCAATATCCGGGTCAGCCTTGATGATGGACTCAAGACCGGCGGCCACAATCACCGGGTCCAGTCCGTCACAGGCGGCGCGGAAGTCCTTGATGCGCTGCTGACGGATATGACTGCCGAGTGCGGCCAGATCGCCCATAGTCAAGGGCGCAAACTTGTAGACTTGCGCCCCCAACTGGTATTCTATCACATCGGGAATAAGGTCAGGTAAATCTTGCACGTCGTTCCTCCTTTTTGCATCTTACGACGGATATGCGGTATAAGCGCGGTAAATGAGCGGGCCGACGCCGGTAAATGTAAGCGGCCGCTGCACAAGCTCGTTGACGTTGGTGTCTACCTGCATCCCGGACATAATAGCCAGCCCTTCGTAGAGATAGACCGGCGCGGGCGCAGACGGTGAGGCCGAATACTTGACAAAGAACCTCACTATAAGCTCGGTGCCGAACAGGCTTTCAACGTCCTCGTCGGTCATCCAGTGGGCTTGCGCGGTCGCCGTCCATCCGGTATCACCGGCAATGTAGGTCTTGCTCCCAGCATCGGCAAAGTCGGTCGCATCCATGACGTTGTGCGTCCAATCCAGTTGCCAGTTGTAGAATCCGGTGACCTGCGTGCCCGGGGCTGCGGTGTAAATCAGTACCGCCGTTGACGGGGTCTCTGATACAGTGGTCTCCTCCATCGTCAGCGTACCGGCGGCGACGGTGTCCACATTGTAGACGCCATCATTGGAGGTCGAGCCATAGACCAGCACCACCTGACCGCCGGAGAAGCCTTTGGTGACAAACAGGTCGTCGCTGTTAGTGATGGTGTTGCTGCCGTCGGAGAATACCAGATTCTTGGAGTATATCGCCGCCGCGCCCTTGAACACTGCGCCGAGTGCGCCTCTTAGTTCAGCCATTGCGCCCTCCTGTTAGGCAATCGACAGCGCGCCGGTGCCCTGGAACGAGTAGGTGGCTTCCACTACGCCATTAACATCGGTGTTGACCGATAGGCCGGTGACAATCGCCGTACCGGAGTAGGTCTTGCCGGAAGTAACGGTCAGGGTCAAGCTGGCCGAATCGCCCGGCTTGGCGGTGTTGGCCGCGTCCCAGTTGGCGGTTGCGGTCGCCGTCCATGAGGTGAAGCCAGCCATGAACGCCTTGGCGCAGGAGTCAGCGAAGTCGGTGATGTCAATCACTTCCTGCTGATAATCTAGCGTCCATTGCTTGACGCCAGCGGTCAGGTTGGTGTAGGTAAGGCTGCCGCCGCATCCTCTTACTTCTGCCATTTTGTTTACCTCGTTTTCTGAATGATGAGATCATAAACTACTACTTGGTGCCAATACTTATCTTCATGCATCAACTCTGAATATTCCTGCTGCATGCAAATATGATTATAGCCGGTTACGGTGATGCTCGCAAAATCAAATACCGCCTTGAGCTTGTCGGCCGCATCATTGATGGTGGCTACGGTGTCGTCATCGTCATAAATCGAAAACTGCACCTGCAGGTTATCGGCCGCCTCAGTGAACGTATATTCTTTGTCCGAGGCAATCGGGATCACCACGCAATACGGGTATGCCCCGCGCTGCTCGATCTTCTCCTGTGGCGCTTCGATCAGGTACATGCGCGGGATGGCCGCCTTGAGCGTGGCCGACGCCTTGTACTTGTCGAGTATGCCCTTCCAGATGTACTTATTCATGGGCGAATAGATACCTTATTTTAGCGGTTGCCCGCTTGAGCGCCGGGCGCAAAAATGGACGGGGACGCAGCCCCAGCGGTTCAAAGCCGAACTCATGCGCGCGCGCATACTCTACGTTAGTGCCGACGATAGCTATGACATGGCTGGCCTCGCGGTCTGGCGTGTCCACCTGATCACCTTCGTGCGCGGCACCGCGTGCCTGGTTGCCCTGCTGCTGTCCCTCGCTGATGGCCCATGTGATAGAAGCGCGCAGCCGGCCGGTGTCCACATGGGGCGGGGCGGGCGGCACGGATGACCAGTGTTCGATCTTCTTTTTAGTCTTTGGGTGCATCTTGTAGCCGGAGGATCCACTGCCAAAGCTGCGCACCGTCTCGCCGCGCACAGTCTCGGCCGCTCGTATCAGCTTCCGGCGCGCCTTCTCGCGTACCTCAGTCTTGAGCGCCTTGTCATCCCACTTCATCATGTTTGCAGACTCAGCAGCACCACCGACAGCCTGCGCATGTGGTGCTCAATGCCAACGATATCATAATACAACTCGCCGATCTTGAAGCGCCCGCCGGGGACCAGCTCGGCCTTTAATGTGCGCGCCTTGTGGTAGTCGATCCATAGCCGGTGCGAGAACTGCATCTGCTGACGGTCCATTGCCATCATCTCACCGGAGCCAACGGCGGCCACGGTCGCGTTGAACGTCGCGCAGTCGGTCCATGTGTTAGTGCCGGTGCCGTAGTCATCGTCCACCAGATCGGGCCGCTGCAGTGTGACGCTCTCCTTGATACCGACCATCAGACTCGCATCCTCCGGTAAGCGTCCAGTATCATTCTGGCCTCGGGCGGGATAACGCTGATAATCTGCTTGGCCATGCCGCCCACTGAATAATTGGCAAGGTTAAACGCGCTCTCGCTGCGCTTCTCCCACCAGTCCTTGACCAGAATTTTGACGGCCGTCTTGATATCCTCTGGCATGTCATCGGATGAATAGCCGGCGGTATAGTCCACGCGGATATTGGCAAGTCCTGCCGGGAAGCCCACCGGCCGGGTCAATATCCCGGAATCGGTGTCAAGAGTAAAGTCGTACTCGGCCACATCCGGCACCTCAAGGTCTACGTACCGCGAATTGATACAGCTCTTGCCGTATGCCTTGCACAGCTCGGTTGACAGCATAGCAGCCTCGGCGCTGTTCTGCAGCTCGGCCGACCAGCCGCTTGTTGCAGAGATAGCCGCAGCCAGCAGAGTCAACGTCGCATAGTCGGCAAAGAGGAACGTCGAGGCCGTGCCGTTATAGGTCAGCACCACCCCGGTGGCGGTGACGGTTGCCGAGGCGGTGGTGAGCGCATTGGTGTTGCATACCCGCAAGGCGCTGCGACGGCTGACAGACAGCCGCGTCAGGTCGGTCACGGGGTATTGGTCAAGGAACAGATCAGGCAGGCCGTGCCCGTTGTAATACTCGGTATAGGTTGCGCTTTCAAGGTCCCGCCTGCAGTATGCTTTTACCCATGCATCTGCTGCGTCACACAGGAGCGGGAAATCCAGGTTGCCAACCGACAGCTCGTCATCGAGAAAAGCCTCGGCTTCTGCATAGCTAATAATGGACATCGGCCTGCCCTTTTTGTGGTTAGTTCATAATCCCGAACACTTTGACGTAATCGACCTCAAGGCCCTTGCTGGCCTGGGCTGCGCCATTCAGATAGGCGATGCCGACGGTCAGGGCTTCATCGTCCGGGAGGTTGGTGGTATGGCTGGCGACCTTCGTTCCGTTGACATAGGCATCGACCGTGCTGGCCCCGTCACAGACAAAGGACAGGTAATAGGTCGTTGCCGCCACAAGCGTGGCCGCGGCGGTCGAGGTCTCGGTCGAGTCCTTCTCGGTCACAAAAGTCATCGCAGCCGAACCATCGACAGTGCGGAAATAGATGCCGTCTGTCATTCCACCCAGGAGGGTGGTATTGCCGCCGATGACCAGGCCGATGAGCATGTCGGACTGAGTGACCTCATCCATCAGGATGCGGGTGTTGAAGTACAGCTTATCGCCGCTGGTGAGCTTGAACGATTCGCCCTTGAGCACCATCTGAGCGCCGTCATTTTCGTTGCCGGCAGCCTCGATACGCAGCCATCCACCCTGTGCGTCGCTCTTGAGCGTCATGGTCGAATCGCCATCACCGGCCTCGACGACGGTCACGGTGTACTCGGTCGGATCGCCGGTAGTGTCATCGACGGGCATAGAGGTGAAATCGGTCACAAACTTGTGGACATTCTGGCCCCACGCATCGATCATGCGGTGGTTATAGTTGTCCATCAGGCAGTAAGCGCCTGAAATCCATTTGGGTCTGACAGCCATTTTATACTCCAGTCTTAGTTATGACCAGGGCCGAGCGGGACCGCCCGGCCCCAGAGTTTACGGGCATCAGCCCTTTTTCTTGGCGAGCACTCGCCGCTGCATGGACTTGTCGACCGGCGGGCCATCAACGGCCTTGATGTGCTCCTCACCTTCCGGCGCTTCGTACTTGACAGCGCGGCCGGATTCGATCAGGATGCTTGCCATAGGATCGGGCCAATCAATGACATCACCGGGCTTCTTGCCGCGGAAGTGGTCGGTTAGTTTAATACGCATTGCATCACCTCGCTAAAGGTTAAGCCAGCGCCGAGGTCGAAGCCGGGGCAAAGCGCGGGTTGGCCAGGAAGGCCACAACAGCACCCTTGCACGCGGTGGAGTCGGTCTCGGTAAGCTGCATGCGCAGGAACTTGTTGGTGCTGTACAGACCGTCGGCGTTGACATGGACGAGCACCATCTTGTCAGCCGCAGCCGTGATCAGATAGCCAGTCGAAGCGACGGCCGTCCATGCGCCCGCAGTGTCACCGGCGGTGATGACTTTGTACTCAAAGCCGACCGCGGTGGCGGTGCTCGGGGTCACATTGTCGCAGGACTCCATCGTGATGGTGGCGGTTCCCACTGCGCCCGCGCCCTTGATCACCAGGAAGTAGGCGTCATTATGGTTCTCCAGGCTGACCACGTCGGTGGCCGGATTGCCGGTGGTGTAGTCGGCAAAGTCAGCAATGAAGCCGGAAGTGCCGACGTGGACGAAGTGCAGATCATCGATTTTGAAAGCCATTTTCGGTTACCTCAGTTTATAGGTTCAGGCGGCCCGTTGCCGAGCCGCCCATTGATCTTGCGGTTAAGCACGAGCATCCAGAACGATGAACGGTGACAGGGTGTTAGAGCTGTACGGAGTGTACAGCGGCCCCTGCCACCAGGGCTGACCGTCCACGCGGAACGTGAACTTGAACGCGGTCTCATCGTAGTCGAACTTCAGATGGATCGAGCTGGCGAAGTCAGGAACATCCGCGCCAGCCTTCTGGCCGATCAGGTACTGGCTCCACTGGCCCAGGATGATGTCGCCCTGGTCGCCGACGGTGTCGCAGTTCTCGGAGAAGTAGACCGGCAGCCCAAGCAGGGTGCCGTAGGGCGCACCCGCCAGGCCGTTGGCCGGAACATAGACCGGGGCGCTGGAGGTGGTGCCGGTGATGGTCAACAGCGGAAGCTGCGGGAATACATCCTGGTTGATGAGCCAGAAAGCGCCGTCCTTGCGGTACAGCCTGGCATACATCTTGAGGATGTTCTCGGTGACAACCGTATCTTTGGCCTGGTTGTCCTCTTTGGCCACGCTGACCAGGCAGGAGGCATTGAGGATGCCCAGCGGCTGGGCGGCGCCCGTGCCGTTGATCATCACATTTTCCATCGTGTAGCGGATGGAGTCGGCGAACATCTCGCGGATCATCGGCTCAATGGAAATGACCGAGTCAGCCAGCAGCTCGTCGGTGGCGTAGAACAGGCCGGCGGCCTTGTGCAGGGTCAGGGCGAACTTGGCCAGGGTCGGCTTGGTGTCGGTGCGCTTTTCGGCCTCGCCGAGCCAGTAGAACTTGATACCGCCGTGAATGGTACCATCGTCGCGGTCAGAGAAGCCGTTGACGTAGGGCACTTCGACGCGGTTGGTGGCCATCGGCACTTTGGTCGCGGCCGCATAGATCGGGGAGGTCTCGACGCCGAGCTTCCACAGCTCGCGGCGGTATTCCTCGGGAACCAGGTAGCCGCCATAGATGTCGGCTCCCTCGCTCATGCCGGAGGCGGCCTTCTGCATCTTGACCAGCCGCTCATCGATGACGGGGTTCTCTTTGGAATACGCCTTGATGACGGCGCTGGTGAACTCGGACAGGCTCTTAAAGCCGCCTTTGGGATCTTTGGCCTCGCGGTCATCGCCGACGTGGATCTCTTTTGGCTTGATCTCTTCGCGCAGGGCGGCCAGCTTCTCATCGACAGCCTTGCCGATTTCGGCGGTCACAGCCGCATTCTCGGCCTTAAGGGTGTCCTCGAACAGGGTTTTGATTTCGGAAAGTTCCATGATTTTGCACCTCTAAATTGATTGTGATGGTTATTGCGTTATTTGTACTGCAATGACCTCCAGCGCCTGCATTGCACCTACCAGCTCCGGGTTGCCCCTACCGGCTCCAGCGCGGCAGCGCCTGGTCGTTATAGCGTTACTTTTCCCAGCTTCCGGGCCACGGCCTCATCGACCAGCCCGGCAATGTTTACACGGTTAGCGGCCAGCGCATCCTTGAGCACCGTCATCAGATCCTGCTTGCCGAGGGCAGGCGCGGGCGCGGGTTCAGGTTCCGGCGCGGCCTTTAGCTCTACTTCATCGGCGGCCATCTCCACGGTCTCGCCGGCAGGCTCATCGGCCTGCGCCGGTTCGGTCGCCGATAGCAGCTCGCGCAGGGCAGCGGCGGCTTCGTCCATCTGCTGCACGGCGGCCATGACCAGCGTGCGGTTGCGGCTGGAGAGTACGCGGCCCTCCTTCTCGACCGGCTCCTCGACGGGTATATATTCCGGGCTGATCAGTCCTTTGGATATAGCGATGCCTACCGCCTCAGGGTTGGCAGGCACCGGCACGTCCGAGTATTCCAACAGCGCCCACTTTTTGTAACGGCGGCGGCAGCCCTTCACGTCAATGGGCGAGTCCTCCCACTCCATCGGGATAAAGCCGATAGACTGCGCAAGTGGAAATTCATCTTTGCGGTAATTGTAGACGGTCTGCGCGAATTCGTGTTTTGCATACTTCGTTTTTGCTATCAATCCACGCTCATCCTGTTTAATCCACAGGTTTTTCCCGATAGGCAGTTGATCGTATCGATGTGCCCACAGCACGACCGGATTTTTACGGTAATCATCAAGTACAGCGCCGCCAGGCTCGACAATTTCCGAATCACGATCCATGTCTTTGGTGGTGATGTAACTCACCGCGGACTCCTCGCCCTCGTCAAACTGCACGTCGGATGCGACAAGTCCCTTGCGGATAAGTTCTACATCCTCAGGCGCGCAGCCCATAATCTGAGCGTAGGCTTCGGCTTTCTCGCGGTCGATATCGGCCAACTTGAGCCGTTGGGTGATAATGTCCATTATTCTTCTACCTCGTCAGGGAATATGTGTGCTATCGTACAGCGGCAGTTAATAATCTCTGCCAGGTCATCGGTGTTCGGGTCGCCCGGGAACTGCAGCCCGTTAGAGAACTCCTCGTCCAGCCCCACGGCCTCGCCGTCCATTGCTGCATGCGTGTCGCGGGTGCGCTCGTCGAGGGTGGAGATCCACTCCTTTTTGACGCCCACGATCCCGCTCTGCTTGATCGCCTCAAGCGCCCCGTAATTGGTGGCGCTTATAGTCTCGGTACGGGCGATGCGCTCATTGCGGAAGCCCTCGGCGTAGCCGAAGATGCGCTGGACTTCCTTCTTGATCTCTTGTATAGAGGAGCCAGCATCCAGAGCAGACCGAAGCGCAGCCCGCAACTCCTTTTCCGTGGTCTGGTTGACCTCATAGGCGAATTTGAATACCTTGTCCTTGATCCACTTGACCGCGCGCGGGTTGTCTATGCTGAACGACACGCCCACACCGGGCAGCTCCTCCATCATGCGGAATCCGTTGACAAAGACTGCCATCTTGATCAGCTCGCGGCCCACGTCGCGGAAACGCTTCTCCCACGTCTTGCGGCCGAACATCCAGACCTCAATCTGGCTGTCGGCGTCAAACACGGGTGCGTCAACCTTCGAAAGAACTTCCTGCTTCTGCTCGGCGAACAGCTTGCCGACGCGCTGCTTGAACTGGTCCTCGACCGGCTCGGTGGCCTTTACAAACGCATGCCACTTATCGGCCCGCCGTGACGAAAAGTCTTTTTTTTTACGCTCTTGGCTGGTTCGTCCTCGTCGTCCTCCTCCTCGCGGCCGCCCTCTGCGACCGCATCGGCCATCATCTGCGCCTGTTCAGCCGAGCGCGCCGCGGCCCGTTCAGTCGGCGGCTCATCGCCCCACGGCACCGGCTCCAGCCCCTCGCGCTCGCGCAGCTCGTTAATGGTCATGTAGCCGGTCTGGATGTTGGTCTGGCGCTCTTTGAGCGCAAACTCCTTGTCCTCGGGCACACAGTCATCGAACGCCACAAACAGCGACGGGTCGTAGGCGGCCAGGAGCTGCTCGTTGATCTTCTGCTCGACCATGCGGTGCCGGGGTGCGATAGTGTGCGCCATCCACAGATAGAGCGCGGTCTCAGAGTTGGCGCGGGTGGTGTTCTTGTCGTAGAGCGCAAGTGTTTGGCCGAATGCGTCAACGATCTCCTCTTGTGCCCACTTGCGGCCGTTCAAAAAGTCCAGCTCTTTGGGTGCCAGGCTGTACTCTTTGTAATGCAGCCCGGACTCCAGTACGGGGATCTTGCCTGCGTTCTTGGCCCCGCGGAAGTTCTGGTTGACCTGTTCTTTTAGCCGCGTGAATGCGCCCTCGGTCAGTGCCGAGTCGGTCTCGAATGCGCCAGCCAGCCGGCCGTCATTGGAGAATACGGCGTTCTGGTAGGTGTCCATATTGGCTTGGATGTTGTAGGCTTGCCGGACGGCCTGCAGCGGCGACATGCCGTAATAGAGGTTATTCGGGTTGGGGAGTTTAAAGTGGATGATCTCTTGCGGCTCAAAGAATACGTCAACCGTGCCGCGCTTCCACTTGTAGCCGCCGATGTAGTTGGCCGCGTCCGGGATGATGCTCATGTACTGCGAGGGCAGCGACCATATCTCAGCCGGGAGGCCGAGGTTGTCGCGGACAATATACCAGTAGGAATTGCCGGTCAACTCCTGGAACAGATCGGTGTCAAAGAGCAGTTGCCAACTATTGGTGAATGCGTTGACGTTCTTCAACAGTTCAAGAAACGGATGCTCCTGCACCTCCTCTATCTCGGCGGCCTTGGCTATCCACGGGGCCAGCCCTGCGCTGCGCTGAATGTGCGCCTTGACGCGCGGGGTGATGCCCTTGGTCGGCACCAGGAGCTTTTGCCCGGCGCTGCGCTTGGCCACATAAAGCCTCAAGGGTACATTGGCGAACGCAGTGGCGTTCTTGTTGGCGGCTATGTACACCCATGAGGTGTTGGCCTTAACCTGCGTGCCCATGTCGTCGGGCTTGACGTACTCGGTGCCCTGTTCCCACGGCAGCAGCATGAAGCCGCTTCGCTTGTCTCTTACTTCTGGCTTGCGTGCCTTGAACCAGTCAAATATGCTCATTAGTGTTCCCGCAATAAAAAAGGCCGCCGTCCCTGTTGCGGTCAGGGGCAGCGGCCTTCTTGGAGGCTCGGTTCTTTCGGGGCGCTCGGGGCGCTCGCGGGGGCTATATCAGAACGATGTTCTTGTATTTACACTTGGTGCAGACAATCTCAATCTGGCGGCCGGTGTAGTGCGCCTGATACTTTAATAGCAGCTTATGGCACCGCTTGCAGCGCAGCTCGGCCAGCTCACTCGCTGGTTTAATATGCAAATCCCGTGCCGTTATGGTCTCTGCGTTCATATAATACCGACAATCAATTTAGTTTTTCTGGAGGCGACGGCTTTTCGATGTGAATCCATGCAACAACCTCGTCATAAAAGTCCTCCCATATATCACCGTTTTTCCATCCTCCGCACGCATTTTCAACATGAAAAGCTATGGCTATCCTGTTTCCATCAGTTACCCAATAAGCATCGCCTTCGATTAGCGACTCCTTGTCCGTACTCCACGTTGCTTCCATGCCATCCTCCTGGCTATATAAACCTGATCTGCGGCTCATAATTATTACCCAGCATCACCATGCACCCGGAGAGCGCATCCACCTGATCGTCGTGGTCGGTCTCCGGGAATGCACACAACTCATCAATCAGCGCGGATGTCCACTCGGCCCTCACAACGTAGACCTTGCCCTGCTCGGCACGGGCAAGCATCGGCTGCGCGCGCGTTACCTTGTCCTTCTCAGGCGTGAACGGGTAAATTGCGATGCCGGCCAGTGACGGCTCGGCCATCAGCAGGTCATAGAATCCGCGCTGCGTGCCGGCAGCCTCCACGCCCTGCGACACAGCCCCGCTGTCGTTCTGCGCCACTACCTTGAACGTGCGCAACAGCTCCGGCCACTCCATGCGGCGCCGCACCATGTCAAGGATATAGATATTGCCGTCCTGATCAGCGCCAGCCTTGCCGCCGGCGGTATAGTCGGCCATCGTCTTTGTTGAAGCGGCCAGATCCCAGAAGCGCACTACGTTGTCCAGCTGCGGCACCTCCTCGCGGTCGATCAGCCGGAAGTATTCGCGCCGGAACATCGCCCCGGCCAGCTGCACAAACTCAGCGCCGAACTCCTGCCGGAATACCAGTTCCGGCATGGTGCGGCGGGCGGCCTCGATCTCGTCTCTGCTGAGGTATGGGTTGCGCCATGACGGGACAAGCCAGCTATGCCAATCGGCCTCGGTATCAGCCAGCCGGTACAGCTCGTAAAAGTCGTTATAGCCTTTGGGTGTACTGATAAACATTGCCCCACCCTGCCGGTCGGCCAGCGCCGGCCTGATCTCTTGCGTCCAGATATCCATCAGCCCGCGGGTGTGTGCGGCTTCGTCAAATACTACATAATCCAGGCCCTCGCCGCGGATGCCGCCGTCTGAATCAGCACTTCTGATCTGTGCCCAGCCGCGGCCTATCTGCACCATCTTGTCGGCCCGGTTTACCTTGGCAGTACCGATCTGTTGCGCCATGCGCACCATTGCGCGCCAGCCCACCTCGGCGATGAGGTATGACGGCGCAATCCACATGCCTTGTTTACTCTTGACGGCGTACTCGGTCAATTTGCGGGCGGCCAGCATGGTCTTGCCGAATCGACGGCCGGCACTGACTACCTTAAAGCGTGCCGGGTGCCGGTATATCTCCTTCTGCGCCTGGTGCATCTTCGGCGGCTTGATCGTCACTATCGGCATCTTCGTCCCACTTTAGGATAATCTCAGTAGCGCCGCTGTGCTCTACCTGCTGCTTCTCCACGTAGCCGCGCTTGGAACCGAGGTAGCGCAGCGCGTGAACCGTCGCCCACTGCTCGCCAGCCGCCAGCGCTCGCCGTAGGTTGCGCTCGGCAAGGTCGATGCTGTACTCCCGCTCGCTGGCAATGGCGGCACGCACCTTGTCGCTTTTTTCGATGCGGCGGTAAATAGTGGAAGCGTTGCACCTAAGCTCGCGGGCGGCTATCTCCACCAGCCCGCCGGAATCACGCAGAGCGGCTACAATCTCTTTGTCGGTATAGCGTTTAAGCCTTGCATTTTTTGCGTTTTCTGTCATTTATATTTTTGCCTGACATTAATTTACGAAACCATTCTGTGTACTTCTTATGATCTTCTTCTGAAAGAAGCCCATCACATCCTGCGTGATCAAACCCCCAAAATATCAGCTCTTCGATGTTTTTTGGCTCAAATTCTTCCGTATTTTCTGAACTATCTACCATTATTATCTGTCCTCCTGCTGCAACTCCCTCTGTCTCTTCTTCAACGATTCTTTGCTCTTAATGCCGTACCGCGCCTTGAACCACCGCGTCAGGTCATCCCACAGCACCACGCGGCCGTCAGCATCCGGCGTGCGTGCGGCAATGAGCGCGGCGTCCATCTCCGGCGTCCACATCTTCGTCCGGCTCTCGTAGCCGGTGCGCCGCAGCGAGTCAATCTCTGCGCGCCATTCATCTTCTCGTATCACCGGCGGATGCGTCATATCTTCACCGCCTTCGAGCGGCCAATGTCCTTGACCCAATGCCGCGTATATAGCTCGTGGTCGCCCTGCCGGATAAGTGAGCCGCCAATCTGGGGCAGGCTCGACCGGCCACCCGGCATGCGCCAGACAAACGGCGTCTGCAGCTGCCATCCGGCGGTCACAAACGATATACCGTACCCGGTCGAGGTCGGCACCCGGACTTCGATGTGCCGGTGCCGGTGGCTGCGCACGACCACGTTCGGCGCGCGATTCTGCCAGCGCCCGGCCTCGGCGTAGGCTTCGCCGAGTTCGGCCATCACCGCCGATGACTCGTAGTGCGTGCGCCCGGTGGTGCCGATGTGATGGGTGAAGTGGACCAACCCCGCGCCCACCTCGGCCCACAAGTCCCAGCGGGCGAAGTTGCCGGCATCATCCGGTATGGCGCCCAGCATCTCAGCCAGTGCCTCCTCGTTCTGCCCGGACTTGCCCACATGCGCCTCGGTGCCCCTGATCATGTAGAGCTGGCCGTGGCATTCGTCTACCACGGGGTCAAGCACGCTGTATGCGATGCGCTGCTGATCGGTGATGTTATGGCTGATCTGGGTGACGCTGTTATGGTGTATGCCGTCCATGCTGTCACCGTTGACCACCACGGCAAACGGCTCGCCTTTGGTGACCTCGGGCACCCACCGATCCCAGAAATATTGCCAGTGCTTGTATAGCTTGCGCTGCAGCGGGCTGGCGTGATAGGTGCCGCCTCCGTCGAGCTTGACCGATGGCGGACAGAGGCCCAGCCTGCAGCCGCAATGTAAATCAGATACTACGATGATATTATTCACGCCATCGCCTATTTAGTCGGCATCCGGGATTATATGTCAATATATGCACAATTCATGCCACAATAATGCGCCGGGCGGCTGTCCACACCGCCCGGCCTTGCGGAGGAGCAAGCCCGGCCTTATCCTTAGCGGCCCGCGCCGGGAGCGGGTGATGCCAAAGTATCGGCAAAATCTTTATATTTAAGTTTCCACATGATGCGGTTCCCTGCACGGTCGAAAAGCATTGGATACGAACGGGCAACTATACCTTCTTGCACAAGATAATCATTGCCGTGATTTTTAGCTACAACACTGTATCCACCTAAAATATCATAAATGTCGTTCCGCGTTTCTGGTAAATCAACAATAAGCCCACAAGAAGGAACAACTTCAATGTTTAACTTAGAAGCCACATCCTCAACATTCGTCGGATCAAGCCACCATTTACCAACAAGAGCATCAAATAGGATAAATGATACATCTGGCCGATATAGAGCGCCAACTTTTTGTATTTTATTGCCATACCCCTCTCCAAAAAGAATAACGTCGCCTTCAAATACATTACCCAGTTTTTCCGGCGTAAATATTTGTTGAAGAACTGCCAAGAGTTGCGCTGGAATTTGCGCCGCACTGGTTCGCCCTCCAAATTGCACCTTGCGCTCACTGTGGATATACTCAACACGAATATTAGTACCATCCACCTTCTCGGTAATGTGCCACTGATTCACAATGCCAAACTCTGGTTTTCTTAATAATCCTGGTATTACCTTGAACGTGTTTTCGTTGCGGTCATACAACGTCTCAATCTTTGGATATTCAATCATCTCACACCTCCGTTTTTTACCAATGTATCCCAAGCCACTTGTCTATCCACTTGATGCCCGTGCGCACCTTGACCAGCTCATCCAGCCGAAACCATACCCACGGATTGCGATAGGTCGCATCCCATACGGCGCGGCCGATGACCACGCCACAAACGGCGGTGATAGCCGTCGCCCAGCCGTCCCACAAGACGCACGGCGCCCAGATCAGGCCGATGCCGATAAGCGCGGCGCGCTCCAGGTGCTTGGCAATGTGCCACACGTCGCGGTACGGGTGGGCGGCCATGTGCGTGCGCAGATCCTTGATGGCGTCACCGACCGCGTCGAAGAATCCGGCGGCGATAATGAGCAGGAACAGGCCGGCGTGCAGGAAGTCTTGCGGGATCATTGCCGCGCGTTCCATAATTCGACGGCCTCTTCTATCGTATATCTGTAACCCGTTGCTGACCCACAGCCGACCTCATTCCAATCACATACTACCTGATATTGTATTGGATTATCGTAATCACCATCTTTCTCAATTGAGTCAACAACAACCGGCGCGCTGCTGCTACCACAGAACGGGCACGGCTTCAATTCGTTTTTCATCTTCTCTCGGCCTCCTCGCCGTTGAGCCATCGCGCCACTGCGTCGATCTTGTCGGCCTGCATGGTCAGCGCCTGCCGTAGCGACGACAGCCCGCCGATCTCGGCTACCTCGTGAATCAGCTCGCGCAGGTCAAAATCGACGCGCAGCAACGTAGCCAGCGCGTTGGCGCGGCCGTCTTGATCTGTTTTCTTTTTCATCTTTTCTCGGCCTCCTCGCCGTTGACCACCTCGCGCCACTCACACAACAGCGCATGCGCGGTGATCTGGTTAATCCCCCGGTGCGGATCGATCGCCCTGAGCAGGCAGGCCATCACCACCCGGCGCGGCAACATCTGCGCCAGCCATGCCGCCCAATCGCTCATCTGGCCTCCATCAGCGTGCGGGCGCGCTCCTCGAACAGCCGATTCTCGGCGGCCATCAGCTCCCGCAGCTCCCGGTAGACGCCATAGGCGCAGGCGCGGACGATGTACTCATGCATCCGGCGGGCCTGCGCCCGGCACCATGCGCTGTCCTGGAGCAGCTCATCCGGCACTACGGCGGGCCGCAGCCGGAAATCGTCTGCGTGCGCCTCGTCGGCCAGCGGGATGGCGTTGGGCGAGGAGGGATGCACCTTCAGCTCGACGGCCTTGACCGGGCGCGGATTAGCGGGCTGCTTGGGCTTGGCCTGCCTGCCGTTGGCTCGATTATACGCAAGCAGCGCCACGGACATCTTGTGGCGGTGGGCCGCCTTGTGCATCTCGAGATCAGGCCATATATCATCAACGGTCATCTTGAGCGCGGCGGCTACCTTCTCGGCCGTATTCTTTTGCGGCATCGGATGACGGCCAGAACACAGCGCGCCGATGGTGCTGCACGACATGCCGGATTTTTGCGCAAAAGATGCAATCGTCAAATTGCGCTCGGCAAGTATAGACTTCAAATTGGACACTATCACGCTTCCTCCTTACGCTTCTGTAATTCGTCCCGCCAATGTTGTAATTCCGGCTGGTCCAGGTGGTAGTTCAGCGCCCGCGCGGAGATGCCCAGCAGCCGGGCGGCCTCGACCTGCACCCCGCCGGTCTCCAGCATCGCCTCGTCCATCATCTCCATCAGCGTGCGCCGCACCTTGCCGTCTCGGTTCAGCTCATTCATGCGCAGCGGGATACTCTTGTTGGTCGATAGCGTCTTGCCGCGGGCCGCGTCACGGATGGAGAAGCGCTCCCGCACAGCGGCCAACGCCTGCGCTCTACTTTCGGCGGTGACGATGATCACCCCGTGCTCGCGGTCGCAGTATTCGAAAAACGATGACCGCCACAGCGTCAGCAGGCTGTCGATGCCGTCCGGCCAGAACGGGATCACCTCGTATTGTGTCTTTTTATCGCAGACCATCTCAAGCCCTATCCATTGCATGCAGCCCTCCGGTGCATCATTCCACCACCACCCGCACGATGACCTTCGCCCCGTCCGGAATGTCCGTGACCGCATCCACGGCCAACGGCGCATCGACGTGACCGGTGGGGAGCGCGGTGAAGCCGCCGGACTCCTCGCGCCGGTTGGCCTGCACGCCCTCCACTGCCAGTATCAGCCCTTCGCCGGGTGCGATGCAGTTGAACACCGCACCGGCCAGCGTCAGACCGTCGCCGGTCTTGGCCTCATTGTTCTGCTCGGCGGCGATGTACAGCAGATGGTCATACGGGAATCTGTTGCAGGTGTATACATCGAACTCACCGGCGAAGTCATCGACATAGGCCAGATTCGCTGGGTAGTGCAGGTCAAAGCCGATGCTATGCACGGCCAGCCCTTGAGTATCGGCCAGCAGTGTGACGTTCAGCACATCGCCCACCTTTTTGCGGATGGTTGGCACCGGCGAGGTAAGGCCGAATAGCTGTTTGAGTGTGTTCATTTGTATCTCCTATCGATTTCCAAGTTTTGTGCGCAGCAGCTCCAAATCCACCACATCAATCTTCCGGCTCCCGTCCAGGTCAGCCGCCGCCCGCCATCCGGCATACCACGGCAGTGCCCCGTATGAAGCGCGGATCCATTCGCCATCGGTCACGCTCACCCGCCCGTCGCCGTCCACGTCGCCCACCAGTTGCGGCGCCGGCGAGAACACGGCCACCACCTTGTTGCTGTGCTCCGATTCGTTGCCCGCCCCATCTGTCGCGGTCAGGGTAAAGCCGATGCGCTCGTATTGCCAGCGCACATCGAGTGCAAGCTCGGCATAGGTGCCCGGGTGCGGCACGGTCAGCGCAGCGGTGGCGGTATCGCCGCGCCATGTGTAGACGGTGTAATGGGCCATGTCCGCCTCATCGTTGGGCGTCCATGTGAGCATAGCGGTCGCGCCCGTGCGGTCGAACAGCACCAGCTCTTGCGATAGAGTGATATGCACCAGCAGGATAAGCGCAATAGCAATGCCGATGCAGGTAAGTACCAGCTTTTCTTTTACGGTCATTACATTCATACTACACTCCTTCTGGGCGGGGTTCAAGGGTGGAGCGCCAATCGTCGGCGGTGTTGCTGGAAAGCAACGGCGTTGCTTCTTCTATCTTCTTCCCGGCGCCGACTCCTCCCCAGATCCCGTGAATAATGCCGTCATTTATTGGCTTATCTTCGTACCACCACCAATCGCCGTTGAAGTCTTGCGCCAGCCAGTTCGCCCACTCCGGCGCGTCGTCCCAGCTCGGCTTGCCGTTCATTACATCCATCTTTTCCTCCTTAAACGTTGCTCCACCGTCTCCGGCGGCGTGTAGCCGATTTCGGCCTGCACGCCCACACTCAGCCCGGCGTCGCCGTCGCCCACGTCGTACCCCTCCTCGTCATAACGCGGCTCGACGTTGCGCCAGCCGTGCCCGGTCGGGTCGGCGAAGCGCCGCTCCAGCCGGTCAAGCTCGGCGGCGGCCCAGTCCAGCTGGGCGGCGATGGTGTACGGCCGGCCGGGCACACCGGCAGCGGCCATGCGTTCATTTATGGTCATTTTTTTTCTCCAGTTCTTTGATGCGCTTGTGCAGCGCGGAAACATGATCCAGATGCTCGGACTGCAACGCCACGTTGCGCTCCTGCGCGGCGGCGAGCTGCGCCTCAAGGTCGGCAATGCGGAAGCGCTGTTCCATCCGGTCCAGCTCGGCGGCGGCCCAGTCCAGCTGGGCGGCGATAGTGTATGGCCTGCCGGGGATGCCGGCGGCGGTCATTCTCTCGTTAATTGTCATGGTCGGCCTCCTGTTCGGGCGGCATTAATTCCTCAATCCTTTTTGCCGCCCATTCTTGGTCTGCCGCCGAATGAGCGTAGGCAACTGCTAATTCACACGTATAATACAGGTCATCGTTCAATACGCGCTCCCGATCCTGCGCGGCGGAAAGCTGCGCCTCAAGCTCACGGATGTGGCTCTGGAACAGAGCGCACGCGCGCGACTCATCGGCAATGCGCAATTCAAGCTCTTCAATCCGCGCATCCAGACGCTTGCAGTCCTCGCCGTAGTCCATACGGCGCTCTGCAATTTCGGCCTCAAGCTCGCGGATGCGGGCGGTGGAATCATGGTTGTGCCGCGCCAATATCTTGTAATATGCCTCAGTCTGTGACGTGCCCTCGCTCCTTGCAAGCAAGGCTGCGTCTGCCCAACATTTTTCACACACCATCTCACTCCTCCTTAAATTATTCGGCGGCAGGCCGGTTTGGTCAACGTGTTTACCGGCTTAGTGGCCGTATCCGGCTTCCACCCTCACGGCTTGCGCCGCTGCCGCCTTAAAATGGTGGGGAAGACCGCCTTCAGGTCAGGCTCTAGACGGTTTTAATCTGAGCAATTTCAATGCTTTTATCTCCTAGGATATTATTCTGCATCTACAAAGCTCATTACCTGAAACTTCCCCATGATAGTATTCGGCGGCAGGCCGGTCGCTACTCCGGCTTCACGGCTTGGTGGCTAATGCCTCCAGCCGTGCGCTTCAATCTCCGCATATTTGGCGCCTTCATGCGGTTGTCTAACTGCGTGTCTGCTCTCCACGCCGCTGCCGCCTATGTTGACGCGGGGTACGGAATTTCACCGTTAGGCTATCGTCCCACACTATTGTGAGCGTAGTTACGCCTTTAACGCTCCCGCAAATTATTCGGCGGCGCAGGGTTGCTATCCCTGTGGCAACATACCCATCGCAATGGGCATGTTTGGCATGGCGAGTGCCTGTGCAAAACGCCGCCTATGTTCTCCCCGGCCCCTGCCCTCATCTTGCGCTCTCTCAGGCGTGCGGGTGATTGACAGTCGGGCCGGGGGTATACTCATGCTACCAGCTTGATCTTATGGCTTGACCGTGCGGCCGCCTGCAGTATCTCAGCCTTGACGCCGTTATCGCACGGCAGCCGCCGGAATATATTGATGCCCATTAGCACCGCGTCGCGCTCATGCTCGTTGTTCGGCGCGTCAATGCCGTAATCGCGGATAATCTCGGCCTGCATCGCCGGTTTGGTACGCATCGGGTCCCAGCTCATCTTGCCGATCAGTACCACGTCGGTGAACGCCTCGCAGAGTAGTGTCTGCTGGGTGATCATGCGCTCAGCGTTGACGAAGCGGCGGCCAAAGTTGACATACCGCTCGATGACGGCAAAGTGCAGCCCGTAGTTGCGGATAGTGGCGGCAATCTTGTCCAGATAATCGCGCGCGCCCACATACTTGAGCGTGCCGACATGCAAAAGCGTCCAGCATTGCGGGTGCGGCCCGTCTGTAATAGTGTCCGACCAGACGGCCAATCCGGTGGCGGCGCCAGGGTCAACGGTCGCAAAGTTCATAGTCATCCTCCTGCATCAGCGTCCTGAGCTTCTCGTCGTACTCATCGCCGAGCCGCGCAAAATAGTTGAACACACATACAAACGTCATCAGCAGCGCCCACAGAATAATCCAGCTCATCGCCCACCTCCTCGTTAGTTATTGACGTACCAATCCGGCACCGCTGGCGGCGCCGCCGGCTGGCGGGTGTCCACTTCGTAGAAGCGGGTGAATTGGCGCTTGAAGCGCACGGGGATGTCGGCGGTCGGGCCGTTGCGCTGCTTTTCGATGATGATCTCTGACTGCCACTCCTGCGCTTGCTCACCGGCGGCCTCGCGGCTGTAATAGTCGTCAGAGTGGATGAATATGACCGTATCGGCGTCCTGCTCGATGTTGCCCGAATCACGCAGGGCGTTGAGTGTCGGCCGCTTGACCTTCTGCGCCTCGTTGATGCGCGAGAGCTGCGAGAGACACAGCACCGGACAGTCCAGCTCTTTGGCCAGCGCCTTGAGTTGGCGGGTGATCATGCCAATCTCCCGGTCGCGGCTCTCGCCCCGCGTGAATTTGGTGTAAATCAGCCCCAGGTAATCGATGCAGACCAGACCGAGCGGCCCGAACTGGTGCTCCCGCTTGGCGGTGGCGATGATCTCGTTGAGGTCGGTGGCGCTGTCGTTAATCAGCATCCGCGCATCAGACAGCCGGGCGGCAGCCGAGGCCAGCCGCACCCGCTCGCCGTCATCAGCCCGGCCCGTGCGCACCCGGTGGCTATCCACCTCGGCCTCACTGCACACCATGCGGAGGCCAAGCTGCATCTTGTTCATCTCTAAACTGAACACATACGTGCGCGTCCCGGCAAGCGCGGCATGGGTGGCAATGGCCATCATCAGCGACGTTTTACCCATGGACGGACGTGCGGCCAAAATCGCCAGCTCGCCCCGCTGCAGCCCGCCGGTCCAGTAGTCCAGCATGCGCAGGCCGGTGGGCGTGCCGCTGATGCCGACACGACCGCGCATGGACTCCACTTGTTCGACGGTGGCGTGCATGAGCTCGCGGACCGGCGAGGCTTGCGCCTCCTTGTTGCGGGAGGTGATGGCCAGTAGTTTGCTCTGCACCTCGCCTATGACCTCTCCGGCGTTGGCTGACTGGTTGGCAAACTCCCGGGCAGCATTGACCGCGACCAGATACCCGCCGCGCAGCAGGGCCGCGTCCCGAACGCCCCAGACCGCGCCCTCCACTTGCGCGATGCTCACCACGCTGTTGGCGCAGCGCTCGAGGTAGGCCGGGCCGCCCACCTTCTCGAGGTTGCCGTCGGCGCGCAGCCGGTCGGTGATGGTGAATATACCCACCGGCGCACCGGCTGAGGCCACGTCACGGGCGGCGGCGAAGATAATGCGGTTGGCCGCTGAGTAAAAATCCTCGGGCACCAGCTCGGAGAGCAGCATGTCCGGAGAATAGCTCTCCAACAGGCAGCCGATGGCGCAAGTCTCGGCGTAATCGTTATGGGGTAGCTGTTGTGCTTGCATAGTTCGGATCCCAGTCGTCGGGTACGGGTGCATATTTGCGCGCTCTGGGCGTGCTGTTATTTTTGGCTGTCAAATACTCAGTGATGTGCTCAGCATAATCGAAGCCGTTGAGCAGCCAGTCATACCGCTTGATGCTCTCCGGCGCGGGCGAACGGGCCAAATTATTGGCCGCAGCCAGAATATTGGCGAAGCCGCCAACCTCGGCGTTGTGCATGGCGCTGGCCAGCACCTTGAGGCGCTTGGAGGTGGGCTTGAGGTCGGGCTCGTTGAGGGTAGCGGCTATCTGCGAGAATGGCTTGATGTAGGCTTGCTGGTGAACGGTGAGCGGGCGGGCGGGCGCGGATGCGCCGTCTGTGTCTGCTTCTCCCTCTGTATCTGTATCTGTATCTGTATGGTTAGACGTCCGTTCAACGTCAGTTATAACGTCCGTTACTCGCTTGTCGCCCCACCGTTTAGCGGCCGATGCACGCCCGGCGCTGGCTGCTTGTTCGCTCTTGTCGGCCACATATTGCAGATCCCGGTCAATGCGCTTGTGGTGCAAGAGGCCGTCGCGCTCGGTAAAAAACTCAATGATGGCGGGCTTTACTTCCAGCCATTCGTCAAGGCTGAGGTGGGCGATGCGGGCAACTTTGTCGTCGGCGGCGGGTAGCGGTCCACCGCGCTGCCAGTAGTTCATTATAAGCAGCAGATAGGCGCCGTGTTCAAGCGTCGATAGGTGCGAGGTGTCAGCCAGATAGTCGGCAACATAAAGCTGCATGTACGGTAAAGCTGCCATATCATTCCAGTCCAGTTTAGAAGTCCAGGCCGTCGCAGTTGCTCAACTCAGATGCCAGCCCCACGGCCACCCATCACAATATTATTGTCTCAAGTCAATTACTTTTGCGGCATACTTTGTCGCTTCGTTGAATGATAGATAAAACTTTTTTATTGTCGGCATTGTATACTCTTCATATTTTCCGGATTTGTGTAGATATTGTAGATAGTTCTTTGGGAATATAAAGAGAATCTGATAGTTGCCTTGAATATAAAGCCACGTATTGTCGTCGCGATAAATTCCGCTCTTAGTGTAGCTTGGTAAGTCGGCCCTTGATTTTTCGGCAATTTCAATACTTAACCGTCCGGTGTCTGTGCACCGGCTATCGTATTTTATTTCAAACCCTTGCAGGTTTTCTCCGACCGTGTATTGGAATTTCTTCGATACTAAGTTTTGCAAAATGATGCTCTGCTGTGCTAAAGTCTGAACGACAAAATCTTGGAACTCCATACCAGTCTCGAATGACCGCTTATCTTTGCAATCAGGATAGCTGATTGCCGAACCCATTCCACCCATCATGTCTCTCCCGCGCAAACAGCTCAATCCTTTTTCCGTATGGATATATAGTGTCGATTATTTCACGGAACTTTTCTGGTTTTTTGCTGTGCTCTGTTCGTTCTTCTCTTATCACGCTATCAAATAATTTTTGGACATCTGGCTGGCAAGATCCACGCACACATACCAATAAAAACTCGTGGCGCACGCTGTTGTAGTGCCCCATATTGTGCTTAACCTTATCCCAAACGAATGAAGCTTTATACTTGAATCCCCATGACCGGATAACTGCAAACGCATCTTCTAAAATTGGCGAAGTCACCCACAAAAAAAGTACTGCATTGTCATCAATAATTGATGGTATATCTAAGGCACACAGATCTTCAATATTCATTAACGGGTAATGGTCGGCCTGGGTGGTGAAATAATCCGGCATAGTGTTGCCGTATTTCCACGGCGGGTCAGCATAAATAACACGATATTTTTCAGTAGGAAGTTGAACGCTCTTATTTACATCTTCGCGCACAAGTTCGCGCTTGGCTTGCGGTATTGTTAGCTCGCCGGTCTTTACTTTTTCGATCAGATCTGGGCGGCGCTCTTGGATTGCTTTTGCATCTTGCACATAACGGTCGTTTGTACCGAATAATTCTGCGGCTATTTCGCGCGCTTTATCTTGAGGTTGTGGAAATATTTCCACAACCTCATCCATTTCCAGCGTAGTTGTTTCTGTGTCATGCGCCCAAGATCCAGACAATACCCTCTTGCGCTCGGCGGCCTCTTTTTCCAGCCACGGCAAAAAATCCAGCGCGCACGCCGCCCGCTGGCTGCTGGTCAGATGCCGCCGGTGCAAGTTCTTTGATATTACCCAAGCCGTCAAGCCCTTGCCATTCTGCTTCCACACCTCAAAGCGCGGCGCAACGCCCGCCTCTACGCAAGCGCGGTATCTGTTGCGGCCATCAATAATTTTGCCATCGTGGGTAATGATAGGATCAAGCAGGCCATTGGTGCGGATATCTTCGACCAGGGCGGTAAACTCGGGGCCATCCATCAGTGGGAATATATTGGCTATTTCGTGGAACTCCATCACAGCACCTCACCACAAATAAAAAGGCCACGTTCAAGAATGTCTACTGCACAGCGCGTGCAATCGGGGACGTCGCCGTCACCCAATTCTCGGAACGTGGCCTTGATTAGGCAATATGTAAAGACAGCAATGCGCTGCACAGTAGACGTGGTAAATATACTAAATGCGTGTGCCATTGTCAACACCTTTCTCCAATTATTTTTTGCTGCGGGTCCGGGTGTCGCGCCCGGCGCGGCTGAATGAGGCCGCGTGCGCCGGCATCCCGCATGCGCCTCTACATCCAATCCCACTTGCGGCCTTTGCGGAACTTGGCCTCCATGCCGGTAAACGTTCCGCGCAGCTGCCCGTCGCGGAAGAATGACATATACGCCTCCCAGCCGACATAGCCGCCCATGCGGTTCTTGGCGTTCAGGTAGAACGCGACGCCATAGCCCGCATAGAGCTTGCCGTCGGTGGCCTTGTACCATACCGGCCCGGCCAGTCCCTCGGCGGGCGTGCCGCACTTGAACATGGCGCTTGCCGGGTCGTAGAGCTGCAGCTCGAAGTGGCTGCGTAGCTGCGAGACGGTGGCGGCCGAGTCCGGCGGCGCGGTGTCCGGGGCCAGTGCGCGGAGTTCATCGACATTCGGCGGCGGCGGCATACATCCGGCAGCGGCCAGCAGCAGGGCGAGAATCAGTAAACGCTTCATTGTGCATCCTCCTGTAAGTATGACTAAATCGTACTTGTTGGCGCAAACACCCGGCGGCCGGCATGAGGCGGGCGGCCGTTTACCAGCCGCCGGGGCGCTGTGAGGGTCAATTTGATTCATACATACTAATCGCGCTCTTCAACCTTCATTCTGACTTCGACGTAGAGACTTGTTCCAACAGCATTAACCATGGAATCGGCCATTCTGTCGGCAAAAGTGTTCTCGTCGCGCAATCTCTTCATGACTGCAGCCCGAATTTCTTCGCGTTTCTCGGCAAGATATTCTCTGAGTACAACTGACGCCAATTCACGGATCATGGCCTCTGTCATTTCCTGAAGCATGGTTTTGTTGCTATATGAATTTGCTTTAGCTTGCAACATAGCATTGATGGTATTGTCCAGAATATTCGGAGAATTGGATAAAGTCGCCACAATCTGTGCCCTGACAATATCACTTATTAAAGCATCGGGAACTTTTACTGTTGCATCCATATTGATTCCTCCTGTTAGTTCAGTTCGTACTCTGCAACGTCAATCTCATTCGGCATGGCAATATAGCATTGGTGCTCGACCGCCGCCCATGCCCGCACTTCCTCGTGCAGCCTCTCTGCCTCGGCGGTCGTCAGATCGTTGTAGCTCTTGCGGCGCTCAAGTCCGCGCTCGTCGACGTAGCGCGTGAAGTGGTACATGACCGCCTCATGGCACTCGTCCTTGGTCATGCCGAACTGCTCGGCGAGTGTGGCGATCACGCAACCAAACCAATATCGTCTTTGCGGCGTGGATGACGCCTTGGTGATTTTACGGACGATCTCCCGTCCGCAGTGCGGGCAGCGCATCACGACACCCGCAGGTATGTCTTGCGTTCAATGTGCGCCACCCGCCCGGCAACTTCGTCGCCGGCAAGTATGGCAGCCTTGATCGCTTTTTTGTCCGGCGTGCGGCTGACCTTAATGGTGCAAAGTTCATCGGGCAGCTTGTCGGCTTCAACGTCAACGGCAACACTCTCGGACTCGCATACGGCCAGCTTGACGGGCACACCGTTGAGCACGCCCTCCAGCCGGTTTATGCGCATGCCGATCATATTGGCAATGGCGGCGGACTTCCACCGCTCGGCCTCCTTCTGCAGACTCGCCTTGCGGCGGGAGAGCTTGGCGATCCATTCGTCCAGATCCTCCTCGCCGCGCTCGATCATCCGCAGCGCCACCGCGACGTTGGCCGCAGAGCCAGCCAGCCGCGCGACGATCTCGTCGTGACGGGCCTCCAGCTCCGGGGTGAGCACGCCATCGGCTTCCTCGATCTCGGCCATCAGCGCGTTGTAGTCGGCCCCCAAGTCGAAAAGTGCATGCGGGTTCATGTTTTCCTCTTTATGTTTGAATAATCAGCGAGCACCCTGAATATTTCCCTTGTATAGTATACATCACCGCCTGCATCATGGAACGTCTTGTCGGCATCGATCTTGAACTCTTCAACAATAAATTTGACGTTGAATTTTAGGCCAACAACCCTTGAGTCAAGCGCCTCAATGCAGTAGTCAAAATGAGATTGGCCAGGCTTTGCTATTTTACCAAGCCGAAGCCCTTTATACATTCCGGCGGTATCGATGTACTTTGATCTATCAGGCGGCTGTAGGCCATAAAGTCCACATTGTTTCTCAAAGATCGGAACATCGAAGCGCAGACCGTTGTGTACTATGATCCGCTCAAACGCTTGGAAGTAAGCCAATAACTCAGCCGCCGCATTTTCAGGGCTTATGCCATCCATGCGTATCTGATCGGTAGTGATTCCGTGAATGGCTGTTGCGCTCTCAGGAATATCGACGGCCTGATTGATCAGTTTTGTTATTGGTTTTTCCCACGAATCGGCAAGCAATCCGTATTGAATCGGCAGATCAGACTCAATATTGATGCCAGTGGTTTCGTAGTCAAATATGATGTATCTCATAGTCCACTCTTTTCAAATTCAGCTTCCACCTGCGCCGGCGCGGGTTCGTCGATGGCCGCGCTCTCGCCAGCCATGCCCAGCTTGTCGGCCACTTCGTGCGCTTTCTGCACGTCCACCTTGGCGCGGGCAATATCAAGCATGAACTGCTTGCGCTGCTCGGCGGTCAGCTCGCTCGTCTTTTCGACGCCATAGTTGCCGAGGATGGAGGTCAAGATGTCGGTGGTGGCGTGCTGCGTGAACCATTCCCACTCGCGCTTGACGGCGGCCTTGAACTCCTCCAGCGCCTTGTCTGTGCCATTACCGGCGGGCTTTGGCGCCTGTCGCTGCGCTTGTGCCTCCGGCGCGGTGCGAGCGTCCGGGTCGTCCATGTCGTCGGTGGCGACGCAGAACATCTGCAACAGGCTGTACTTGTGCGCGACGGCCAGTGCTTTATTGGTGGCCTTGTCGCCGTTGTCCAGCCCCTCGCCATAGATAACAGACTCAACGCTTGATCCATCGGCGGCGTAGTAGGTGTAGCGCACCTTGATCACCACGTGCTTCCATGCGGCGCCGCTCTTGGTGAGGTGCTCGTTCTGCACGCGCTCCAGGATGTCCGGCGCGGTGAATACGCCGTGCTTGGCGAACAGTGGATGAATGGCGTTGTAAACGTCATCGATGCCGCGATACTTGAAGCCCTGCTCTTTGTTGTTTTTGCTTTTTTCGATAGCGCCGAGGTCGGCGATGATGGCCGCGATTTTGGAATAGATCAGCGGCGCGGAGGTGGTGGGAGTCTCAGGCACGGCGGCCCTCCCGGCGCATCTGCGCCCTGGTGGTGGAGAGGATGGGGTAGCCGGTTCGATCTTCGAGGTTGTGCAGGTACTCGGTGACGATCAACATCTCCTCCTGAAACGAGAGCTCGAGATCAGCCCAGACTTCGGGCATGCTGTGCGCTTCGCGGCACGCGCGGCGGTGGGCGCGGATGTTATCGAGCAGGCACTGGCGATGCACTGCTGCTAATTCTTCGTGTGACATTACTAATCCTCCTTGACTTTTGGCGTGAAATGTGCTATATTACGGTTGTGCTAATTCTCCTGTGGCGCTACTACTGGCGGTGGTAGCGCCATTTTTATTCCCAGTCGTCGCCGGGTTCGTCCGGCTCCGGCTCGTCGAACTTGTGATTCCACTCCTCCCAATCATCGCTGCCGTAGTCTGGCGCGCCGGTCACAATCAGCGTGCCGGGAATCTTGGTAATAATTACTTCGCCCATATCGCCTCCTGCCATGCCCACAGTGCAAAGCCCACGGCTCCGGCGGCCAACATCAAGCCGATAAATTGCAGCAAGTCTACAATGGTGCCCTTGATCTGGGCCAGCGCCCGCTCTTTGCCTGCGCGCACCCATGCATCCGATGCTCCGCGCTTGGCGCAGCGGCTGTACAGCCAATATTGATACAGTGCGCTCATGCCGTCACCTCCTCGACATTGCCGACCAGTTCGGCGGGTTCACAGTTCAGCACGTCGGCCAGCCGCGCCAGAACATCGGGCGGGATGCGCAGGCCGTTTGAATACAGCGACAACATGGTATCGCTCAGGCCGCACTTGCGCGCGATGACGCCCTGCCTTTCGCCGCATGCCTTGAGTTTGGATTTAAGATTTGTCACTTTGCGCCTCCTTGTTATGTCCTCTTAAACATAACGATACTTTTTTAAAAAGTCAAGAGATATTTTAAAATATAATAAAATAAATCATGCTCAATAGACGGCCCCGCACATGGGGCCGTTTTTATTGTGCAGAATGAGCAGAATGATCAATAACGTGGGAAGATGGATGGAAATAATTCACTTTTTGCTTGCTATTTTAAAATAAAATTTGCATATTAATATTGCCAGCGGCGCAAGCCGTAACGGCACACACACACATCCAAACCGTACCGCAACTTGCCTTGTGCAAGGCAAGCATACCGCAGGGGCGGTCATCCGCTGGCCGCCCCTTTCCACCCTTTTCACATACTGCCTTTTCTGTTGCCGGTCAAACAGAGCTTCTTACAAGTCAAACAGTCTTTTTCTGTTTTTGATTAAACAGACCATTAATTGCATGGGAGGCAATATGATGCCCGGTATGTGTCGCGGCAGCTCTAAGAATTTTAGCTATGAAATCAAACTTCCATTTGAAAGCGATTTTGATTATCGCAATCAGCTTCTTTCAATTGTCTTTGTGATGTACGCAGAGGCAGTTTACGGTATGATTAAAAAGTTGCCAGACGAGGATGGCCTTGATCCATACTTTCAGGTCGGAGAACTTTGGAAGTCAGATGACAAACAATTTGAAATCTTTCAGCATTACATCTTGCCTAAACTGGAAAAAAAGATAAGAAAACTTGTCAACAATGAAGTAACCAAGTATTTTTAATGGCAATAAAAAAGGCGGCCTATTCGACCGCCTTGCCCCGCACACCGCGCGGGGAGTCCGCCAGGAGGAGGGCGGGTTATTCGACCGGCTTCAACACACCGGTGGCGTTGATCAGCGGCTGCCAGACCAGGTGGAACGCGATCTGCGCAAACGCATACCAGTAGACCAGGAACGTCACGTCGATCTGCCAGCCGTAGCCGCCCATATACATGGCAGCCACGCCGGTCACGCCGGAGAGGACGAGGGCGACCAGATAGCGCGGCAACTTGCCGGGCACATATCGGGTCACGAGCTGAATCACGATGGGCGCCAGAAATCCCAGCAGGGACAACAGGCCGCCCGGTAGTTCGGTAGGCATAGGATTATCCTCCTATTAGTGTACAGTTCCCGCACACCAGCCGGGCGGGGTCGGCTTTTACTTCGTCTTGCTATAATCTCTGGCCTTGTTCTTGCCGGTCTCCACTCTCCACGCCGCCTTACGCTTGGCGGCTTTGTCCAGCGGCTTCCCGTTCTTCTTCCATGTCAGACCGTCAGCCATATCCTTGTCCACCGCCTTGCGCAGCTCCTTGGCTACCTTGCGCGCCTCCCATGCCAAGTACGTATTCAGCGGGCGCACGGTCTGGCCTTTCGGCAGGATACCGTCCGGCCCTATCATCACCTTCTTCTTGGTAGGGCTGTGGCGCGAGAGCAGCACCACCGTATTCTCACGGGCCAGCGGTGTAGCCCCGTCCGGCGCAGGAGTTGGGTCAAAGACATGGATGACCTTGTCGCCCAAGTCGGGCAATTCAAATGAGCTATCGGTCGCAGCGGGATAGGTGTAGCTCACATGCACGGCCAGCTCGCCCTCGGCGTGGTTGGTCATCGCGGCCTCGTAGAACGCTATCAGCGCAGCATCAGCCGCCTTATTGAGCGGCTGCGCGTCCGAGTAATTCCACCGGCTATATTGCGCGGTGGCGAGTACCGGCAGAAGCAGCAGGAGAATGAGCCGCTTCATCGTCAGCCTCCCACCTGAGATGCGCGTACCGTGCAGACCCATCTGATTGTATTGGCCGTCTTACCTGCGCATATAATATTTAGACGCTCATTAGTATCATCAGCAGACATAGTAACCGTCAAACCGGCCAAGTCTGCGTGTTCATACTTTTCGGTCACGGATTGCCAGACCAGCGTAGTATTATTGGAGTCATCTCTGGTAATCATCCCCTCAAGTTCATAGCATGCGCCCTTATTGTCATCCGCGCCTGTCACCACCCAAGCGACAAGCATGGCCTTAAAATACATGGCGCTATTAGCAGATATTGTAAAATACTCCGCAACTTCCGAGCCGTCTAAATGCAATGTATCTGATTGGCTTGACTGCGTGGTATCACGCAGCACGACCTCAAATAGTTGCGCGTCTCCATTGGCTGCGAACCGCCCTGCAGCATGTGCTCTACTGCCGTACAAATTGGCGTTGGAGTAAGACCCGCTGGCGGTGGAGCCATATCCGCTGGCGGTGGAGTAATACCCGCTGGCGGTGGAGCCAGTTCCGCTGGCGGTGGAGTAAGCCCCGCTGGCGGTGCAGCCAAATCCGCTGGCGGTGGAGGAATACCCGCTGGCGGTGGAGGAAGCCCCGCTGGCGGTGGAGGAATATCCGCTGACGGTGGAGGAAGCCCCGCTGGCGACCTGCGTAGGCGCTGTGCGCAATATCTGCAAATCCGTTGCACCAACGCCACGTGCATTTCCGCCAACTGATTGTATGCCGGTGTGATACAGGATGCCACCCTTGACATAGGCCGCATTTTCCACGTACTTCATGCTGACATTATCAAGCGCCCCGTCAAATGCGCTTGTCGGCGTAAATGATAGTGATACATTAGAAGCCGAGGCATTAATAACAATAGTATACGTACCATTGGCTGATATCGCCGTAGCGGTGTATGTGCCGAGTTTGGGCGTGAGTGTACCGGTAGTCATACCGCTTACGGTAAACGTTAGCTCATATGGATATGCAGCCAATATGCTTGATGCAGTAAAGTTAGTATATGCCAGCGTTGCCGCTGTCGTGCTACCTGCCGTGTGCAATAGCGTGCCGCCTGATACCGCCCAATTCGTTCCCGTCCAATTGCCTGCACCACTAAAATCGCGGTCAACGGCGTTGGTAATAAGCTCAGTCTGATACTGCTTGACATTTAGCAGCGTGGCGGTGGCGGTGCCTTCGGCGTTAAGCGCAGGAGCCGTGACAACTCCAGCCGTACTTATAGTCGCCGTCGCGCCGGTCGCGCCAAAAATGGCCGCACCCTTTTGCCTTAGCCCGCCTTCGTTGCGGATGCCGCCCGCTGCGATGCGGAGCGATTCGGAGGCGGTGGTGACCATATTCAGCTCGCCGTCAAGCGTGGTAATGCCGGTCACGTGCAGAGCGCCGAACTTGCCGCTATCGGCCTCAATGGACTTGCCGCCCTTGGGCTTGATTGCGTGGACATGCGAGCCAGCCGTCCAGTCGGTGGAGTCGGCGATGATGGGCAGCAGCGTAGAGAGGTCAAGCGAGCTGCCGCCATGCCCGAACGCGCCGGACTGCGCGAGAGCGAGCGCCGGCAGGAGAAGTACAAACAAAACGAGCTTTTTCATGGTCACTCCTTGATGTTGGATATGGCTACCCCGGCCAGAATCCCCGCGCCGAGGGTCAGATATGCGTTGTCGTACCACTTACGCTTTACTTCGATGTATTTGGTGACGGTGACAGTCGGCAGCGGCGCCGGGTCAAAGTCGATGTCGAACCAGTCGGCCGGCGGCATATAGTACGAGACGCCCAGCCGCCCGTAGCGCACGCCGCCGGATTCAAGCACCGCGTCGGTGTGCGCGACCTCCAGACCAGTGTAGACCGTATCATGCACAGCGATAACCAAGTCCTGCCAGACCGTATCATGCACGGCGGGTAAGTGCTGGAGCACCACCCGATCGACCTCGACGTAGAGCGTATCTACTTGAGTGCGCGGCACATCGACAAAGACGGTCGATACTTTTTTGAGCGAGTAGCCCGCGCCGAATGCCGCAGCGATGGCGGCGATCATCAGCGAGTAGAATATCTTGCTTGACTTCATAACTCGATCCAGTTCCAGAATCTGCGCCACAGTTTGCGCGGGCGCGGTTCGTCCATATACTCTATGCGCGGGCCATATTGAAGTATCCCCCTCGGCCAGCGGTAGCCCAGCACCAGCGAAGTCTTGTATAGCTGCTCATTGACCGAGTTGGACTGGTTGCCGCCGAGCACCTGCACAAAACCGCCATGCACGCCGGTGACAAAGCCAACGTGACCTTGCCACGCCTCGGTGCCACGCTTGAGCACCACTACCGCGCCGATGCGCGGCTCGGAGATGGTCTCTCCCCACTTGAGCCACGAGCGGGCGGCCGCCGAGTCAGTGCCGGTGTATCCTGCCTGCCGCACTACCCAGTTGACGAATGCCGAGCACCAGCTGATATCATCGCTCAGGCGGCCAAGTCCCTCCAGGTCGACCGTCTGCAAATACTCCAGAATGCGGTCGGTCGAG